>ERZ773185.27-NODE-27-length-149436-cov-18.538295_pt1 | contig 149436 bp, 139 predicted proteins | sample MGYA00580531_ERZ773185 | MGnify/ENA primary metagenome ERZ773185 (study PRJEB29015, sample SAMEA2737799) | human gut metagenome | biome: human gut; feature: human-associated habitat; material: faeces | place: China | collected 2012 ...
CAAATATGGTTGGATACACCAATTCGCTTTATTTCAGCAGACTGTTTCATAAATACATTGGTATGTCACCAAAAGAATATCGAAAAGTAAAACTCAAAGAAAATCTCAGGGAGTAAAAAACAAAACTCGTTTGGCTAAAACTAAACCAAACGAGTTTTGTTGATTTTTGATCAGAAATAAGGAATGGCTACATTACCAAACATGTCTGAATCGCAATCTCCTCAGCCTGCAGCTCGAAGAGATTTTCAAGCTGCCAAACCTTAGCGGTATCAGCATTTTTCATCGCAAGTGTATATTCAGGATCAGTAGCACGCATTTTGTTCCAGATCTTCCATAATCAGCAGAGAAGATTTTGAAAAGGTACAGGAAAATCAGAATTAACTTCTTTGTTTTCCTAATCGTGTTTAATGTATTTAGTGATAGTATCGATCAATTCCTCCATGTTAATCGGCTTGGAAATATGGTCATTCATGCCTGAATCCAGGGATTCCTGAATATCATCTATAAAAGCATTTGCAGACAAAGCTATAATTGGAATCGTAACTGCATCGGACCGCTCTATACCCAAGGCTCGAATTGCTTTTGCTGCTTGGTGTCCATCCATGTTTGGCATCATAATATCCATCAAAATAAGATCGTATGTGCCTCGTGGATGATTTTTAAACAGATCCACAACTTCTTTTCCGTCTGATGCGCGTGTTACGGTCGTACCAGCATCTTCCAGTATCATCGTAGCAAGTTCAGCATTTAGATCATTATCCTCAGCCATAAGAACATGAATACCCGTCAAATCTCTATGTAGATGTTGTTTTTGTTCTGATTGAATAACCTGTTCTGACAACTCCAGTGGGATCTCCACTGTGAATGTAGAACCTACACCTTTTTTGCTCTCAACAGCGATCGAACCGCCCATCATATCCACATATTTTTTTGTGATGGCCATACCAAGACCGGTTCCCTTATATTGAGTTCTGGCATTAGCATCATCTTCTTGTGAAAACGGATCGAATAATTTTTTCTGGAACTCTTCGCTCATGCCAATACCGTTATCTCGAACAACATAACGAGTTATGATATGTTTCTCATCCGCTCCTGGGTAACTGCTGATATCCAAAGTGATCTTTCCGCCGTCCTTTGTGAATTTCACAGCATTGCCAAGAAGATTCACCAAAACTTCTCGGATACGCGCAACATCTGCAAGGACATATGGGTTCTTTGGGATTTCTCGATGTACTTCAAACTTAAGATCTCGATTATAAAGGAGTCCATTCATAATCGCCTGGACGTTATCTGTCAATTGAGTAATGTCCACTGGCTCGGGCGAAATAGTAACTTTTCCACTTTCAATGCGAGTAAAATCCAGAACGTCATTCAACAAAGAGAGAAGATGATTCGAACTTTTTTGAACTTTCTCCAAGCTATCATGAATATCTGAAACCGTGTTCTGGTGAAGCGCAATGTTTGTAAATCCAATAATGGCATTCATCGGCGTTCTGATGTCATGGCTAATACTAAGCAAAAACGCAGATTTTGCTTTGTTGGCAGCATCTGCTTCCTCAGCGGCGGTCATTAATAATTGTTTTTGTTTTTGCTCTTCTGCCTTGCTTTTCTGGTAAACATAATAGGTATATAGACAAATTAAAAGCAATACAGCTCCTGCGACTAAACCGCAGATGATGGAAATATGATTCGTCTCTTCAACCATTCCATAAGCTGATTGCATATCCATTTCAATGCAAAATGCGCCAATGATTTCTCCAGTCCCATCATGATTTGCTCTTACAGGATAGCAAGCCGTAAAAATCGGACCCCATGTTGTATCAATGATATCCTGAGAGTACACATTCTCCCCAGAAATAGCCCTATCAATATACGGAACCATTTCTTCCTCAATATAATCTCCAGGGTGTCTTACATCATCCGCATCCGAATCCAAACCGTCTACCACATAAACGAGTTTTCCTTCTTCATTTTTTGTAGCGGTGTAAATATATCGAGTAGAATTCAGTGTTCTGATTTCATTGAAATATGAAGAAATATCCTTATATAATTGTTTCTTTTCATCAGATTGATCTTTGATTTGATCAAAATCTTCTTTGCCGATTCTTCCATCCACGAGTTTGTGTACTGCATCTGCACTCGCTGTGTCACGTATAATTTCTGTTTCAAGGGCGGTCTTAGTGTAAGAACTTTGCAGAATAAATGTGTACAACGCTATTACAAAAATCGTCAAAAGCCCCGCAATCACAAAGATACTGCCTGTATTCTTCAGCCTAAGGAGTTTTTTTAAATTAATTCCTTCTTTTATTTTCTTCATGCTGCTCATTCACATCCTTTAAATCCCAATTTATCGTTCATCCCTAACCTCTATAATTTCACCTACAAAAACAATATGTGGTTGCCAGCCTCCATTGAAATCGGGATATACTTTTGGCATGGAAGCATAATACTCCTGAACTTCAGTTGTAATATCCTCTTTGGAAAATTGATGCTGATACAACTTTTCGCAAAGAAATGTTAATTTTGCCTCTTTATAAGTCACTCCCTGACCGATTTCAATAGGAGTCAGTCCTGCAGGATTGGTTGTCACCCTTTTTCATTTTCCCAAAATCATCCCAAAATGCCTGACATCTAATCCACTGTCTCAAATTGTGACATCTAATCCGAGGTTACAACCTGACATACATTTTGCAGTGGATATGTTTTCATTTAAGAAAACCGAGCTTTTCAGAAGTCTGGCTTCAAATCCAAACCTCCAAAAAAGCCTGGAAATACGCCATTTTCTGGCTCTTATTTATCTTTCATTGACAGCAAACAGACCGTCTCCACATGAAAGGACAGCTCTGTATGAATTACCGATTTTTGCATTTGTGCTTGGGAACATATCCCCAAACCTTTTAACGATAGGTCGGAGCTATCGTTAAAAAGTGTACTGACTTGCAAGCCGGAATTTGTACGACAAAGCTATTGGATAAGCCACCGTTCCCCGTTTGGCATTACGCAAATATCGCCGTGAATTTGATCTATAATTTTGCCGTCTCGCAGAGAACGCACCAGCGTCTCCTCCCGATAGTCCGGGTCTTCGTACCAAATATTGAAATAGAGTTTATCTCCATCCCGAAAGTTAAGAGTTTCTCTATCATTTATCACAAAGCTCGCTTCCTCAGGCCAGATAATTTCAAATGTACCGTTATCGGGTTGACGAGTCAGCGACAACGGCGAGGTATGTAGCATGAGATTATAGCAGTCTTTTACCGTTGACAAAGGCAACTGTACCACTTCCTGTGTTTCCTCCTGTTGATGCAGAAAACGAAGAATATGTATCTTGCTTTTTGCAAAATTCACTACCAGTAGCACAACAGTGCCATCATCATACACTGGATAGCCAAGGTATTGACCGTCCACAGGCGGCACAGGCTCATAGACCGTACCATCTGGATAGTGAATAAGATACAAGCGGTTACTTTTCACTGAATGCCCCTGCCGGAACAGTTCTTCCGCTTCATAGAGATCTCCGTGAATATAATCCGTTGCCCAATACCATTCGTCGGTTTCTCCCCGAACAAGCTCCATATTGGTCATGCCATGTATGTCAATAATCCTCATTAACTCGCCTCGCTCTATCAAATTCTCGATTTAACATTCGCAACAAATACCATCACTGTTCTACAATCTACTTCTTCGCATTCTCTTCCAATTCCAACATATATTTATCAAAGTCAGACATAAACAGTCTGTCCTGAATGACACGATATTTTTCAAATTCGGTCTCAGCTCTAGCCTTGGCAATCTCTGCCGTGATTTTGCCTGCATCTTGAAGAACCTCTCGGTCATCTGCCATCAGGAATAGATCCAGACGCTTTGCCCAGTCCTCCATTGTCATCGGAATGTGACGTTCTGCACGATCCTCTGCCAGATCTAAATACGCTGAAACAATACGCTCTAATGAACGCATTTCCTGATCAGAAAGATAATTTTTTGCAACACTCACATCACTTTTTACAATCTTTCCTTCCGGTGCTGCTGCCCACGTGGTCAGCCCCATATGTGGCTTATCAGCATCTGCTCGCTCATAAATTAACTCTGCAGCCGTATGTCCGTGAACTGCATAATGCATCTTATTCTGCACCTTGGCAAAAAACTGCTTTGTCGTTTTTGCTGTGCGGTCGTAATCAAGAGCTGTGGCGTAAATGTCCGTTATCTTCTGATAGAACCTACGCTCAGACAAACGGATCTCACGAATCTGCTCAAGCAAACGGTCAAAATATTCTGTTGTAAGTATAGAGCCACCATTTTTCAATCTTTCGTCATCCATAACCCAGCCTTTGATGGTGTAGTCCTTGGCAATTTGATTGACCCATTTACGGAACTGCACCGCACGCTCAGAATTGACCTTGAATCCAACAGCAATGATCATCTCCAAGGAATAGTGATTTGTGCTGTAACTTTTTCCGTCAGCGGCAGTTATCCGAAATTTTCGGATAACTGAATCCTCTTGTAATTCGCTATCACTGAAGATTTTTTTTACATGATAATTTATGGTGCGAACATCCACATCGTACAACGTGGCCATCATCTTCTGTGTCAGCCATATATTCTCATCCTCATAGCGCATCTCAATGCTGTCCTGCTGATCACCAACAGAGGCAACATAGGTCAGATATTCCGCTGCACTGGAACGGATGGTTATTTCATCTTTTTTCTTTTTCAAATAGGAGACCTCCTTTTATCACTTGTTCGTCCCTACTTAAAGGTTCTGCATTTTTCATAGCAACACTTCCAAATAGTTTTTTACTTTCTCCTCAACTATAAATAACTATTTTATCTCGTGTATATTCTTCAAAGGTATTGTCCACCTCATCAAATACCTCTTTCAATTCCTCATATATCTTTCCAGTCACATAAGCATCTTTCATAGCAGGTTTCTCAATAATCGCCCATTTTAGTTGAGAATATGAGTACTTTGTAAAAGCAATCCACTGAGGGTAATTGATTGCCATAGGGTTTTCCGTAAAAGCAACCTTTCCGGTATTTATAGCGGTTGCTGCAGAATGTCCTAAAAATAACATTGTTGCCAACTTCGGATGCTTTTCCCTATTTAAAGAAACCGGGATAGAATCCTTTACTGCATGGCCTTCGCCAATTCTTTTGAATGCATATCCGATTCGGACTATTACCTCTACCAACATTGCCGGAACGGCCATAGAGCAAAAATGAATAAAGTCATATCCCTCATAATACATACCCTGCACTATTTCAGCAATGGTTTGATCATATTCACCAATGTTTCCGAATTGAAGGAGATTGAACAAACTCATAAATGGTGCCGGTAATCCCATTGATGTAGTTATATCAGATTTAAAATGAGCAATCTGCTTTGCTAGTGCCTTGAATATTTCCGTTTCTTTTCTATCAGCATAGTTCTCCATCACCTGGCTAACAATTTTACCTGTTTTGTCTATGGTTGTCATGCGACCAGTTAAAATATCGGCAACACCAAAGACAAATCCCAATATCGGATCATGTCCAAGCTGTAATAATCTGTGATAGTAAGCAGATAAGCCTTCGACTCGAATTGTTGTATGGCGATTGTCCTGTGCATCAAATGGAACCTTGCTTACCTTCGAATTAGCAAGTTTCTGCATTTCCGCTTCTGGAAAATTACTATCAAAATAAGCTCTTATAAAGTTTGATAACGGTCCTGCTTTCAATCCTTCAGAGGTTTTCTGTGGAATGCCAACCATCAACATGTCAACCGCAGCTCCCACCATTCCAGCAAGTGCACCAATTGCTACATCAACTTTATCGAGTCGATGTATTTGATTAAATTCTTCATTTATCATGCGAATGACTTCTTTATTTTGTGCCAATTCTTCTTCCGTAAATATAGATTCTATGTTGCACTTACCATCTACAAACCTATTCGCCTCATCAAGAATCTCATTCCAAGGACGAACTACCACTACTCGTTGCTTATTTAATGGTACTACAGATTCATTTTGCTGTGGTAAATTATATCCTCTGCTTTTTAGTATTTTTTCTGCGGCAGAAGTATCAAATCGTGATGCATGACTTCTTTTTTCCTGGATTTCCTTTAACATTGAATCATGATGTACAATTACCTTATTTATTTCTATCTCCGTACTTCTGCTTTTATCCGTCATGATTCAATCCACCTCCTTCATTTGACTCTACAAGTGCATCACACAGGGAATTATTCATCTTCTTTAAATACTCATTTTCTTCGGATAAATCTTTGTAATCTTGAATTTGAGCATCATGTTTTCGAAGTACATCTTTTTGAAGGTTTTCTACCTCTTCATGACGTTTTTGCTCTTTCCGTCTTTTTCTCCATTGTATAAAATTAGTGACACCCAATGCTCCCAGGAGAGCTAATATACCGAACCCCGTTTCTTTCGGATGTTCTTCTATTTCATTTGCAAAATTGTCAAACACACTATTTGAAGTATTTTGCATTTCTAACTCTTCATTCTCCTGTCCCATCTGCGCACCTCCCGTTATACTGCTTTACCTAAATCTTTCTGCAAATCTGTTATTGCTCTTTGAAGTAGTATGTTTAAGCTCTGCAGATAATCCATTCGTTCTTTGTCTGAATCAGTTTCTTCTTTTAAGGCTTTAATTATTGCATCATGTTTACTTAAGGCTTCCTTATAAAGTCTCTCTTTTTCTTGGCGTAATTGTTTGTTCTTCAGATGCGATGCAACTCCTACACCAACACCTCCAAGAACAGCAACTGGTGCAGCAAGTACAAAAACTCCCGCTACCATTCCACCACCTACAATACCACCAGCTGCAGCTAGTCCCGATGTTATCCCTGCAGCTGAAAGTCCCACAACCGAACCTAATCCATATAAGGCCGCAAATGAACCAACTCCACCAATACCTGCACCGAGTGCCCCGGCTAACACTTCTGGAATTGCACTCTCCCTTATTGTTCTCTTTTTGTCGTTCACAGCGGCAGCCGCTTCATTCACCACATTAACAACGGATTGAAGTGATTCTACACTCTGAAAATTCATATCTTTCTTTTTGGTAATATACCCTTTCTTATCGTTGCTCATCACTTATCCCTCTTTTTCTTATCTGTAGTCTTGACTGCTTTTGCGAGCCAACCGCCAACTACTGCACCGACAATTGGTGTCCCTGCTAAAGGAACTGCCACTGTACTTGCAACAACCGCTCCAATCGCTCCTGCAGCCTTCATCCACTCTTTAGAAACAGTCTCTCTTGTTGCAGTACCCGCTAAAATTGACGGTGACATCAAATTTGCTTTCTCTATAAGCTCATTATAATCTGCTTTTGAATAATTCTCTGGATGATCAATCAACATATCCAGCAGAGTTTTAACCATCTGAGTTTCTTCCGGGTGCTTCACAATCTCTGCATCAATTACGCTTCTCATGGCGATATACTGAGTCTTTGTCAGCTTATTTCTTCCGCTTTCAATGTTGTTTATCGTCTGACGTGTAACACCAATTTGATCTCCGAACTCTGCCGCAGTCCACCCTATAGTTCTGCGTATTAACAGCAAATTATCTTGCATTCTCTGAATTTCTTCCATTGGTGCCTCCTCCTTATGAAAATATAATATCACTTGACAATAAATTTGTCAATGTACAGAAAGTAAACAAAAAATGACCTCATTGCTAAGAATTCTTTCTCAGCAATGAGGCTATTTCATCCATCATAATCTATCTTTTATACATTACCTATTTATCATAATCTCCACCTTTGCCTTAAAACAAATCACAAATCTGTCATCGTACACTTTTATCTGATCAATATACTTTCGAACTAGTTTTTCATTGTATTCCGTTATTTGTGCGTCCTCCGAATGGATATACTCTGAAAGTTCATTGATACGCTGTTTTACACCTTCGGACTTTGCATGTTCCACTAGCAGCAACTTTTTGCTCTGCCTTAATTCTTCCATTTCATCAGCACATTCAGAATAGTCTTTTTTGCCATGTACCAACTCCAGAAGTTCTTTCTGTTTTTCTGCAATCTCTTTATTAATTTTATCGATTGCATCAGAATTATCTTGATAAATCACCTCCAGGATATTCTCTTCCAAAATGTTTTTTACATCATCAGAATATTCTAAAACCGTATTCATAGCATCAACTACAGCTTCTTGAAGTTGTTCTTCTGGTATTGTTGGTGCAGAACAAGCGGAGGGTCCATTCTCCACTCTCGTGCAGCACCTCCATACCACAGATTTCTTGCCTCGATTATTCCATACCATTCGTCTGTAAATATCTCCGCATTTCATGCAAGTGCAAAGACTGGAAAGTGCATATTTACTAGAGTATATACGGCGCTTTTGCCCATCTCTACCGCTGGTCATATTAGCTCTTCGCAAAATCTCTTCCTGTACCTGAGTAAAAATATCTCTCGGAATAATTGCTTCGTGATTATCCTTTACATAGTATTGGTCGTAATACGCTTAGGGAACTCACCATTTCCCAATTAAAAGATGCCGATACCCCAGAAAAACACTGAAACTGCGTTATCCCTTTTGGAGAAAGGCAGCTTTTTACTCGTGTTTTGACATTTGCCGACTTCAATATGTTCAATAAAGTCAGCCAATACCTGCGGAGTGAGTTCTGTAACAGCATCATACGTTTTGATTGCCTGCATAAACAGCTTGACTTTGTTGACAGACTCATTTTTCTCATGAAGTTTTCCTATGAGTTCTGCAACCAATACATTAAGCTGTTCTTTTTCTTCATCGTAAGTCCTTTTCAAGCTTGCAAACAGCGAGCCGTCGATTTCACCTCTGACCTTTGCCTCAAACAAGCCTTGAATGTACTTATCAATTTCCGTAATACGAAGCTGGGATTTTTCAAGCTCCGCTAAAACAACCGCTTTACAGTCATCAGACTTCTTCTCAACACGTTTCTGAATGGTCTTGTAGAATTCATCGGGATTGGCATTTGCCTTATAGATCACGCTCTGAATTGCCTGTAAGACCTCGGTTTCAAGATATTTCTCAGGAACACCATGAAAGTAACACCCTTTGCTTTTCCTGTAAGTTGTACATTCATAGCAATAAAGAGCGTTTTCGCTTTTTGTTCCGCATCTTCTGCCGTGCATTCTTGCGTGACAGTCCATACAATACAGGTAATCACCAAAAAGATACTTATGCGGTCTTGACGGGTGACGTATCGTCTTTTCACGCCTGTCCTGTGCCATCTGAAACAGTTCACGACTGATAATTGCAGGGTGTGTGTCGGGAAAAATCCTGATCTTGTCACTTTCGTTGTAGATCACAGTCTTATTCTTGTAAGAAGCAATCTGTGTGCGAAAATTGACCGTATCACCGACGTATTCCTGACGCTTGAGAATGGAAGCAATCGTTCGGCTGTTCCACAAATAAATGTTCTCAGCAGTAACCGCAATTCCTTTTCGTATTTTCTTGTGATATTCCACTCCGACACGTTTTTCAGCCTGCAACTGCAATGCGATCTGCTTTGTTCCCATTGCATGATGCACATACAATTCAAATATTTCTCGGACAACTTCCGCAGCTTCCTCATCCACCTGCCAATCCTGTTTGTTCTCAGGGGTGTTGTAATACCCATAAGGCAGTTTTGATGTGATATGCTGACCGCTGTTGCCCTTTTGGCGTACCATGGAACGGATCTTCTTTGAAATATCTCTGCTGTACCATTCGTTCATCAGGTTGTTGATCGGCAGTAAATCATTCATTCCTTTGGCAGAATCCACATGATCGCTGATTGCAATAAAGCGAACATCGTACTTTGGAAAGTCGATTTCCACATACTGGCCTACCATAAGATAATTTCTGCCCAGTCGGCTCATATCTTTGACAATGACCGTTCCAACCAGTTCATTTTTGATGTCATTCATCATACGCTGAAAGTTTGGGCGGTTAAAATTTGTGCCTGTATAACCGTCATCTGCGTAGTAAGAAAGATTGGTAAAGCCATTGGACACGGCATAGTTTTTCAGCAACGCTTTCTGATGTTCAATGCTTCCGCTTTCCGTATCAATTCCATCATCGAAAGAAAATCTGACATATAAAGCAGTGATTTTCCCTGTCTGCATACTTGTTTCCTCCTATACCGACAGGCTTAAATTTGCTATTTCTATTTTAGCGCAGATCAGAAATAAACGCAACCAGAAAAGAGAAATTGTCGCCGAATCGTCGCAGTCTGTAACCGGGTTGCAGCAATCAAAACAGTATACGTTCTTCATATTCAGTTTTCAAGATTCTCAAGTTTTTCAAAGCATATATGACGCAGAATTTCCAAAGCCTTATGCAGTTTTTTAGACATTGCCTGCCTTGATATTCCGCAGTTCGCAGCATATGCTTTTATCGTTTTGTAGTTTCCATAATAGAAACCGACTATGACTTCAAATTTATCCTGATACAGATTTTTGAGCATCAGAAGTCCTTGCTGTAAAGCAAGCAGCTGAATATCTTCCTGATCAGATGGAACGAATATATTATCATGATAAGTGATAACCATTCGCTTTTCACGCCGATCCAAATATTCCTGATGACGAATCATCTTTTTGGTCTGCTCATCTACTGCATACAGCGTATTGAAGTCAGTATAGGGTCTGCCTATGTCATCATCTCCGAATCAACAGACAGGCTTTTGAATTTGCTGTAGTAATCATAGCACAAAAGCAATGAAAAAGCAAATCTGCACTTTTTTCAAGTTCCCAAATAATTGGTGATTTTTATTGTATGGCGAGTGTGCTGTTAATATTTAATGTATTTTTTGTAAAATCATCTTTTTAAATTATTATTTCAGAAAATGTATTTTCTGAAATAACACAAAATAATGTTGTCGCCTATTGAAAAAAATTCAAGAAAATGATATAATAACTTTAGTAGAATATAGTTTACAATGGAGGGTAAGTTTATGTGGCTTGACAATGCTTCTGATATAGATATTTTATTTTATGATCCATATGCTCAACTTATTTCAAGTATAGCGAAAGACAAAATAAACAGTCCGCTTACGATTGGAGTTTTTGGGTTATGGGGTGCAGGTAAATCTACATTATTGAATTTAATTGAGCATCAGTTAGATAAAGCTGATGCCAATGTAGCTTGTGTGAAAATTAACGCTTGGATGTTTGAAGGATATGAAGATGCAAAAATCGCATTAATGGAAACACTTTTAAAAGAATTATGTCAGGAAAAGAAATTTGAAAAAGCTAAAAATAAGATTAAAAATCTACTTAGTAGAATAAAATGGTTTAAAGTTGCTGCATCAGCTATTTCTTTAGGAGCTTCCATTACTGCTAGTGTAGCAACTGGCAATCCATTGCCTATTGTAATGAGTGTTCCTAGAACTGCTGAAGGGGCAGCGAATGCGATTAAGGAAATATCCGATAATGCAGAAGATATAAAAGAAACATATATAAATGAAGAAACTCATAATCAGCAAAAGGAATCTATAGTAGACAATATAAGAAAATTTAGAATTGAATTTGAGGAGATGATAAAATCCGCAGAAATTGATAACGTTGTAATAATAGTTGATGATCTTGATAGATGTACACCCGAAAGAATCATAGATACTTTAGAAGCAATAAAATTATTTTTATCAGTTTCACACACTATTTTTATCATTGCTGCTGATGAAAATGTAATTCAATATGCTATAAAGAAAAAATATCCACCTGTTGAAGGGATGAATGTGGAACTGTCAACTGAATACATTGAGAAGATTATTCAACTTCCCATTTATATTCCTGAACTTTCATCAAAGGATATAGAAAACTATCTGCTGCTTCTTGTAACACAGAGGTATCTTTCTGCACAAGACTTTCAATCATTACTTCAGAAAATTTACGAAGAACGTGTAATAACTCGTGATAATAAAATTGCATTAGCTGAAATAAAGGCGTACATTTCTGAGTTGAATCTTAAATATACTCCATTAGAAAAGGAGTACATGGAGGATGCATTGATTGTTGATAGCATCAGAAGCATTGTATCTGTAACACTTAAAGGAAATCCGAGACAAGCCAAACGCTTTCTGAATACGTTTGTAACCAAAAAGCGGTTATCTCAGATGTATTATGGTGATGATTTGGATATGCGTATTCTTGCCAAGTTATTAGTGTTACAAAAATTAGATCCTGACTTATTTAATGAGTTGAATGCGTGGAATAAGGAATTTACTGTTTGTAATGATAAATTTAAGGATATGTACGAATCAGTGATGTCAGGCAAGCAAAATGTTGATTACACAAAATGGGCAGTTCCAGAAATTCAAAAGTGGCTTGATTGTGAGCCAAAAGAACTGTATGAACAAAGACTGAACAAATATTTCTACTTAACTCGCGAAAATCTTGCTAAGAACATAATTGATCAGCAGAATTTCAGCGAAGAAGCAAAAAGAATTCTAGAGAGAATAGGTTTGGTTTCAGAAGGTACAATTAAAGGGATTGTAGATGACTTAAAAATACTATCTCCTGTGGATATTGATAATGTCTTGTCAGTTCTATATCCACGTATGGAAAATGGTCAACTTGAATATTTCGTTATTAAAGAACTTTTTATTGGGTTTAAGGCGTATCAAAATAAGATTGCGGATGCAATTTCTAAATCAAGGTCAAAGATTACTCCTGCCAATTCCACATATCTTACAATTATGTATAAAGAAAATTCTAAAATAATGTTACCTATATTGGAGAAAATGAAATCTGCTGGGACTTTAAGTGAGAAGATGTATAATAAAATAATAGAAAAGAAGGATTAGTATGGGAACATCAAAAGGGTATATTGCTCCTACTCGCATAGACTGGAGTAATTCAAAAAGAGCAGTTACGCAAATGCTGCGTGATGGAAGTACAGCTTCTTTTACGAAAGCAGCGAGTAAGTTTGCGACCGCAATGAAAACAGATACTGCTGATGGAAGTGTATTTTCAAAAGCCGTTTCTGGTATTTTAGGACTTTCCAGAAATATTAATGATCATGGGCTCAATCATGCGTTAAATCAGATTAATAGGCCAGATTTAATAGGTAAGTCCTCATCTGAAATATGGAGTGAACTTTTTAATGAATATACTAATAATTCTGCAACGGTTGAAGATTCTTTGGCGGCAGACGCATTATCTAAGTCATTAAGCAATTTAGATATTGAAGATCTTGAACAACTTGGTGATATATCACAGGAAGTTCTGTTGAAAGAATTGCTGAGTAATTTTATTAGTATTAATTTTGATTTTCGTTATGCTGAGAAAATTGCTAAAGATCGAACTCCAGCAGAGGCTCACAGAATTATGAAAGAAATGCAAGATTATATAAGAAGTGTGATATACGAAAGACTTAATATTGATGATATTGGATCGGTTGACTTTACTAAATTGTCTAATAGTCAGTATATTGATAAAGCCTTGAAGGAGGCTTACTCAATTTTTGAAGATCTTTATGCGGAGGACTAGGGTTATGAATATATGGATAAATAAAAATAGTTCGGATTTACCAGATAAAAACTTTGATAATGCTTACATATTTTCTCTTAACAGAAAGGGCTACAGTACCATATTTACCAATCTATCTGACACGTGGCTTAGACTTGGAGCATTGTCGATCGAATCAATTTACGAAGATCTTTTCATTATTGCTCTCTCCATATTCGCTATAGATAAAAGGATTTCACGTTCAAAATTTAAAGATTGTTGGACTAGAGAACTCAAAGTTTCTATTCCTGTTATTGAATTTGATAAATGGACCTCGATAGCAAAAAAATGGAATGAATTATTATGCTTCTTAACAGGAGATATATGGGAACTGTCTTTTAGAAAAACAAATAATATATATAGCTTGCGAACAAAGCATAGTCGTATCAAGCTAGATATAAATGGATGTAATTCGGTTTGTTTATTTTCTGGAGGGTTGGATTCATTCTGTGGAGCTATTAAACTACTAGAACAGGGAGATTCTCCTTGTTTATTTGGACATAATGAATATCCGAAACTACGAAAAAAACAGAATGATTTAGCTGCGATGTTTCGAGAAGAGTATAAAGAACAGACAGCAAAATTTCTTAGCTTTACAGCAAATTCTCGTGCTCCTGAAAACTCGCAGGGAAAGCTCACTGGCAGTGAAAATACTTCAAGAGGTAGATCATTATTGTTTTTATGTGCCGCATTAACTATTGCAAATATAATTGGCAACGATATACCAGTATATATCCCTGAAAATGGATTTATAGGCTTAAATATACCGCTTACTGATAGCAGAAAAGGATCTTGCAGTACGAGAACAACACACCCTTATTTCTTGAAATGTTTCAAACTTATTTTAGAGAATGTTGGGATAAAAAATCCTATTTTAAACCCTTTCGCTTTTTTTACAAAACGTGAAATAGTAGATTCTGTAAAGAACACTATAGCATTTAAACGTGGTTTTGCCGACACCATCTCTTGTTCTCATCCTTGCAATCGTGGACTTAACAAATATGGAGTTCGGGAATACCCATTAAATTGCGGATATTGTTACCCATGCTTGATCAGGAAAAGCTCACTTTTAGATGTTGATACATCAAGTGAGAGATATTGGATGAAAGATATATCCCTTAAGTTTTTTAACGATTTTTCAAATAGTGATATAATAAACGATTCAATAGCAGTTATCAATAGTGTGTATAGATACAGACATATTACTGATGACGAAATAAGAAGATTGATTAGATGTACAGGTAACTTATCAACTGAGGAAATCAATGAATTTCTGCGTGTTTACAAGAAAACAATGGAAGATTTAGTGGAGTTGTTTGCAAACGACTCTAGGTTGAAGAGGTATATTGGGCTATGATGGTGAAACTTGTTGATACGCATTTTCATTTGGACTATTACAGAAATCACCGTCAACTCTATAAAATCATAAATGAGCTTGAACAATATACACTATGTATGACAAGTTCTCCGGGTATATATATGTCTTGCAGAAAATTATATCAAGAAACAGAATATATTAAATTTGCACTGGGTTTTCATCCTTGTGAACGATCATTATCATCTAAAGACTTTTCTGATTTCATCATCTTAGCAAATCAAGCAAGTTACATAGGTGAAGTAGGCATGGATTTTTCTTCGGATACATATATTTCCAAATCACTGCAAATTGGTTATTTTAAAAAAATTGTTGAAATATGTGCAAAAAGAAACATACTAATGTCTGTTCACTTGCGAAAATCTGAGAATGAGGCAATAGAGATTATAAAAGAATATCCCCCTAAAAAATGTATAATACACTGGTTTACAGGAAGTGTATCTCAATTAAACCAATTAATTTCTCTGGGATGTTATTTTTCAATAAATGCAAATATGATACAAAATAGAAACGCAAGTAAAAAAATATTGAAAATTCCTAAAGATAAAATTCTTGTTGAAAGCGATGGACCCTTTACCAAAATTAATGGAAAAAGGTTCTTGCCTGAGTATTTACAGGAAGAATATTTGAAAATAGGTAAATATTTAAATTTAGATGATTTTAGTTTTTGCATATATAATAATTTTATTAATTTATTTGAAATCTAATATTGGATCTGAACATTTCTGTCCAAGTGCAGCCAGATCATATTTCTTTTCTTGTCTTGCGATAGAAATCATTGAAACTCATACCTAAAAATCGTTTTGCAAACCAATAAACATTAGAAGATTCAGGGTAGCCAAGCAAAGGATAGATTTCTTTTATGGAAAGCCCCTTTTTAATGGCATCAATCAGAATCTCTTTGCGTACTTCAACAATTACAGTCTGAAAGTTCGTTCCTTCTTCTGCAAGAGCACTTTTCAGACTTGTACGTTTTGTTGCCAAAGCTTCTACCACATTTGCCGTATCACATCGCCTTTCAAGCAGTAATTGAGGAGCGATTTCTTTTATACGCTGTGAGTATGGCTTAAACCGCACATCCACCAAATCAGAAAGATTGCCGAGTTCGTAAATATAGATGTCAACAATGCGTTTTCCGTAATTCTTTTCTTTCTGTCCCATTGGCTCATCGATCACGATTTTTTCAATCAAGGCATCGCATATTTCCTGTGTGACGGCATCTAATTCCGATAATCTGTAGCTTTCTATTCTGTTCAGTATTTCGGTGACAGAAAGAAACTTTTTGCTGATTGTGGATTTTCGTACAGTAACGTTCGAAAGAAATTGAAGCAGTTTTTCCTTTTCACAGCTTAATGCTTTGGATTGAATCCTGAATTCTGAATCTGACAATTTACCTTGAAAATTCTTTTCATATAGCTCTGTCAAAAGTTTGTTGATGGCATTGACTCGATTTTCAGCTTCTTTGATCTGCTTGTCAAGTTCGGTAAGTTGATTTAATCCAAGTTGAGTAATGAGTGTATCGCTGCCGTCTTTAACAGCCATATAAAGTTTTTTAAGGTGGTCAAGTGCAATTCTTCGCAGTTCATTTTCAGTTACGTGATTGGAACGGCAAGTGCCATATTGCATATACGTTTTGCAGACAAAATATACACCATTGATACTATGCCTTCGGTGCATCTTTGCTCCACATTTTGCACAGACACATTTATTTCTGAAAAAGGTATCATTCTTCATCTCGTTTGATGGTGAAAATGAGTTCTTTGATATGGATTTCAGCTTTTCCTGTGTCTTTTCAAAATCTTCTCTGCTGATTATGGCAGGGTGCTGATTTTCAAAAACAACCCAATTTTCTTTTGGGAGAAAGAGCCTTGATTTGGATTTATACGATGTTGTTTTCGTTTTGAAATTCACAGTATCTCCGCAGTATTCCTGAAATTCAAGCAGTCGTCTGACCGTTTGGAACAACCAGCCATAAGAAGTACCGACCTTGGTATATTTGTATCCCATGTACGCACTCGGTGTCGGCACTTTATTGGTTCTCAGGTATTTTGCAATAGAATTGATCGACATATCCTGATGCAGGAACATACCGAAAATCATTCGTACAATCTTAGCGGATTCTTCATCGATTTCCCACCGATTATGATCGCCGTCAATCAGTTTGTACCCATAAAGCGGACGTGATTTCAGTTTGACTCCATTCATACCAAGCGTGTGTTTTGCAAAAGTGATCTTTTTGAAAATATCAGCGGCATACATTTCGGCAAAGATACTTTCAAAAACAAACAGATCATTTTCTGTGTTATAGGAATCGTAGTTATCGGTTACGCCAATCACCCTGACATGATGCTGTGGCAGAACAAGTTCCACATACTGACCCACCAGAATATAGTTCCTTCCGAATCGGCTCATATCCTTTACAACAATGGTTTCGATAATACCGTTTTCTACATCTTCCATCATACGCTGAAAATCAGGTCGGTTAAAGTTTGTCCCTGTATATCCGTCATCCACATAGTAACGCAGATTGGAATAACCGTTATTTTCCGCATATTCTTTCAGCAATGCTTTTTGATGCGTAATACTTGCGTTTTCCGTTTCCTGTCCGTCATATCGTGAATACCGACAGTACAAAGCTGTGATTTTATCATACATAAACATAAGTCCTCCTGTACGCTTTCCTATTAAGAATAGCGCATAAGAGGACTTTTTTCAATAGTTATTACGAGATTGTCGCCGAATCGTCGCACTTGTTATCAAAGTGCAGCAACTGAAATTAAGCCAATGTCAACGAAATAGACAAGCACCTTTATTTTTGTTTCAATTTCCTGAATCGTTACTTTTTCAATAAGCTGCTCTAAAATGTATCGATCATCTTTGGTGATTTCCATGTCGGCAAACGTTCCAACCTTTGTTAAGAAACGAGTGACGCTCTTTTTCTGGTCATCAAAGCTGTCGAGCAAAATCAGAAGTTTACCGTATTCCGTTCTGAGTGATTCCGATTCAGCGTTCATGCTTACCGTAATATTTGTAAAGGTTTCCTGTGAAATTTCCTGTTGCAGTTTCTGCTCAAAAAGAGCCTGTTCCGTTTTATTGATCGTATTCAATCTGTCCGTGATTTCTTTGATACGTTCATTGACTTCACGGGTTCTCGTTTCATTTCGCCGACAAATCCACCTTACAAGAGTACGCCTGCATTCGTTCTTATCCAGTTTATACATATCAAAAATTTGGCGTACTGCGTTAAGAACGGATTCGATCACTTCTGTTTCCTGTACATAATGAGAAGTGCAGCCTTTCTTTTTGCGATAGCTGTCGCATATATACACATAGCAGTTTCCGCCTGCGTATTTGCGGAAGTTCAGATACATCTTTTTCCTGCAATCTTCGCAGAATATCATATCGTCAAGCAGATGCCTTTCTCTGGTCTGAATCACACGTTTGGTTGATTTTCTGCGTTTCTTTGCCTTTTCATATTCCTCACGGGAGATAATAGCTTCCTGTGTATCACGGATAATGGTAAAGCTTTCTTCATCACGATAACGCACTTGCTTATCTTTGAAACTCGTATGATACGTCTTAAAATTCACAGTGTCTCCAACGTACTCCTGACGTTTCAGAATAGCAGTTACACTGCTGCCTGTCCAGTGATAGGGGTTATTTTCTGTTCTCGAACCTTTTACCACACGTTTGCGGTAATGGGACGGTGCAGGATATTTTGCTTTTTCCAATGTACGGGCAATCTCTGACACCTGCATACCTTCGTTGTAGTATTTGAAAACAAGTCTTACCACTTCTGCGGCAGGTTCATCAATGATCCAGTGGTGACGGTCATTGGGATCAAGCTTATATCCGTATGTAGGTGTTGAAGCAATATGTCTGCCGCTGTTGCTTCTTGCCTGAAGCGAAAGCTTTTGCTTATCCGAAATATCCTTTGCATAGTACTCATTCATAATATTTTTGAACTGCATTACCAAGCTGTCAGGATCACTGGATTCCGGTCCGTCATGTATGGAGATGAATTCTACACCGAAACGTGGAAAAATCACTCCAATATATTGACCAACTTCAATTGTATTTCTGCCAAGACGGGACAGATCTTTTACGATAAAGCGTCCGACACGTCTGTGCTGAATGAGAGCAAAGGCTTCCTGAAAGCCGGGTCTGTTAAAGTTCGTACCTGTATATCCATCATCTGTGACAACCTTAATGTTATAGTACCCTTTGTCAGCTGCATACTGCTTGAGCAGTGCAACCTGATTTTCAATACTCTCACCATCTTTGCCGTCCTCGCTGGAACGGCGGGCATAGAGTATATCCAATTTGTCTGTAAAATTCATGTTCAGAACTCCTTCCTGAATCATGAATACCGGTATTCACAATCGTATTTGAACGTTCAATGTTATATCCAATCTTTCCATAAATTTATGCTGCGGATATTGTAGCATATTTGCATTCAGAAAAACCTGTAGTTGAATGTGAAAACGAACGAAAAGTGTAAATATTCAATAAACAATTGAATTTACAGCAGAAAATCGGTTGCGTTTCTCTCCAAAAATTACGTGATATATGAGAGGAAAAGCGATGCAGAAAAGAGAATGGGCTGACACAGCTGATCTGGAGTAGCAAGCAACGATGAAGGTATTAACATCCGTTAAATCTTCATCAGCTTGTTAGGGACACTCCGTTTTCCCTAAGACCCTTTTGGGGCGTTGCTTACGCAACAAAAAATCAACGATAAAATAAGCATAAGAAAGTGAGATTTGAACAATGAGCAGTAAAAAACGTGACAAGAATCTCATCTTCAAGGTCAATGAAGATGAATGGAATCTGATACAGAAGCGACTCGAAGTGTGTGAGGTATCATCAATGAGTGAACTGTTTCGCCACATGATGATACACGGAATCTACCTTGAATTTGACCACAATGAGATGAAAAAAATACGGCAGTCGGTTATGAGTGTGGCAAACAATGTCAATCAGATTGCACACAGAGTAAACTCGACAAGCCGTATTTACAAGCAAGAACTGTATGAATTGCAGGAGGGAGTTGATAGGCTTTGGCAACAACTCAGATTCATCCAATTAGAGTTACGCAAGCTAAATCCGTCCAATATATAACCAATCCTGAAAAGGCTTCTTATGTCAGAAAATACGGGTGCGACGGTTCAGCTGAGGAGATTTCTGACCAATTCGATATAATCAGAAGCTTTGGAAAAAACAAAGGGAGTGTTCTCGGCTACCACATTATTCAGAGTTTTGCACCGAATGAAGCGACAGCCGAACAGGTTCATCAGGCAGGACTTATGCTCTGCGAAAAACTCTTTCAGGGACAGTATGCGTATGTTTTGGCTACGCACACCGACACAGACCATATCCATAACCACATCATTTTCTGTAAGACCAACATGGAAAACTACAAGGCTTTCGGTACGCTTATGGACACAAAACGCAATCCTGCGTGGAAGAAAATCCGTCAGCTTTCCGATGATGTTTGCAAGGAAATGGGACTGTCCACTATTGAATATGGGGAAATCGGCAAGGGTGTATCTCACTATGAATGGACGAAACAACAACAAGGTTCGTCATGGAAAGAGAAACTCCGTTACGAACTTGATTGCATTATTCAGCGCTCCGATACGTTTGAGGACTTCCTTGAGAAGTGCAGATTAAACAGCATTGAAGCGGTTTACAATCCCGATAAGATGATTTCTTTGAAGTTTCGTATGCAAGGTCAGCAGCGTTATGCCAGAGCGAAAACTTTAGGTTACTACTATCTGCCTGAGAACATTCAGCGTAGAATTAAACAATTCTCATCACACAGGAAGATGATTATTGACCGTGACAGGTTCGACAGCAAGGGATTTCAGCATTGGGCGGATATTCAGAACATGAAGAATGTTGCTCAGATGATAAATATGCTTGAAAGCTACAACGTTCACGGTACATCGGAACTGAAACCAACCGCTATGTCCGTTATGGCAAGACGGGGAATGATTACCCAGAGCATTGAAAATCTTGACGAGAAGATAAATGATTTATCCGAGCAGATTGAACTTGCAAGACGGTTTCAGCGTACAAGACCGTTTCATGACAAGTACAAATCGCTGTCAGGACGTAAACAGAAAGACTACGCAAAAAATTACGCTCCCGTACTTGATGAGTACAAGAGCGTTGGCAGTCGGTTAAAATCGCTGTATCCCGACGGTAAGTTTCCGTCAGAAACTTCGCTTGACCGTCAGCGACAAGCGTTGTATGAGGAGCGTGAAAAACTCTACGAAGAATACCGCTACCTCAAAAAAGAGTATGCTGATTTAGACAAGGCAAGCCGAACGATTGACGATTACCTTGAAAGTTTGAGGGATGAACCTGAGCGTAGGCGGAAAAAGGGAGAGTTGGAATAACTCTGCAAACTGGAATTGTCAGCTTAGTTCATCCAACATTTGAAACATTTCATTTCCATTATCCATATTAATTTTTATTATATGCCATCGTATACAGTGAAATGCCATTTTTCAATTTTTTCTCGCCACATAGTTCCATTCCACATCTAGTATATTTTTTTACTTTTAACGGCGTATCAGTATCCAGAATACAGGGAATATTCTTTGTGTCCGCCTCGGCAAAAGGTTGCTTCAAAATCTTGTGCATATATCCTTTCCCCTGATATTCTCGCAGGACAACAACCATGGATACTGCAATATAGTCATGCTCTTTTTTGAAAATCTTCGCATACTGTTCGTCTCCACTTTGTGCCATAGCTATCAGTGCCTTAGGCGGTAACTCGCATAAAAGTCGCTTGATCATATGTAAGGTCGAACCCATTGAAGGTTTTGCCCTCTTACTCCAATAAGCAAGATATCCCTCTCCTATTTCAGATGTGGTATACAGAGTTCCTGCTCTGTAAAACCATTCCGTCATAATCTCAAAGCTTTTTATTGTTTGCTCTCTTGTGAGCATTGTAACTGTTCCGGCTTTTTCATCAGCAAATGCCTCACCGATTCTTCTGCCAATGTCTGCAATTTCTTTCCTTGATTTATTTTCCACTTTTATCATGGATATTCCTCCACCAATTCCGATTTGTCAATCTGTTTCATCTGCTTCTTCAGGCTTATAGTTTCGTTCAATATATTCCTCAACAGCCTTAATGAACATCTGATTCATGCTCATGCCCATTTCGGCTGCTATGGCTTTCAGCTTCTCACGCTGTCCCTTTGGAACACGGATTTTTATATCGTCAAGGTGTTCTTTAACGTATTTGGCTGTAATCGCCTTGCGTTTCTCGTTATAGTACATGAAATCAGTCCTTCCGTATTGTACCCGTTGCCTTCATTATACTCCATTAAGGGATTTATGTCAATTCTTTTTGTAAAAGTTATCCGGATTTTTTCAGGTAACTTTGTGCGCATTGCGGCTTGTAAAAACAGGCTTAAAGATATATAATAGTATTGTACCCAATACTTAAACACAAGGAGATGTTTAAAAATGATTAGAAAAATCGTACCTTTTGCAGTAAGCATGGTTCTGATAGGTGTGCCGAGTTTGACAGCCTATGCAGATGATATGCTCGACAAGGACTACATAGTCAGCGAAATTTGGTCTGATTGGTGGCATGGCAAGGGAGATGACGGACTTGTCTTTCCCGAAGCAAGCTACAAGCACCATATCCTGACCGAGTGGGTCAATGACAACTATGGCGATGATGATTATGATTGGAGCAAAATCGGTCAGCTGAACTACGATTTCAAGGATTATTATGATGAACTCACGGACAAGTGGGACTTCAACGATGACCGTGACGGAAATTGGACGATTGACACCGATGAAACAACCTATCACTTCAATTTGCAGGACGGCAAGTGGCTCATGAGCGATGACAATGGCGATGTGGTGGACAGTTTTATGCCGTTTAGTACATTGAAAGAGGATAAGACCGAGGAAAAGCCGAAAAACATTACTGCTGATGACGGTAACGGAACTGCTTACAGAGTAGGTGAAAACCTGAAAATCGAAGCAGAAACCACAGCTGAGGTATCAGAAGCAAGTACCGAAACGGTAGCCGAGAGTAGTGAAAAGTCCTCAAACGGCATGATTTACGGAATTGGCGGAGTTATCCTTGCAGGGATTGGCGTTCTTGCGGGAGTTTTGATAAAGAAAAAGAGAGGTTAAGATTATGATTTACAAACACAATTATCAGAGAATTGCACTTGATACAGATAGAATGATGATTACACAGTGCGGAAACGACTACCACGATTACAGCAAGGACAAGCTTGCTTGTATCTATGTGAGATGGGCTGAGGAACATTGTCCTGAGCGTTTACAGGAAGAAACTAACAAGGGCAGAATCTATGTCCATATCGACGAGCGTATCACGGAGTGCGTAAATGAGAAGTGGAAGATTTGGAACAAAATGCGTGATACGGACTCTGAGTATGCACTTGCAATGAGAAATGCCAATACCGCTAAGGTATGGCAGCTTGAAAACCTCTTTGAGTTGCAGGCGGAGGAAATTGCGATTAGGGAGTGTTTGTTGGTATAATAAAAAAATGGATAGAGTCATGAGATGGGCTCTATCCATTTTTCTATAGAAAGTCATGTAGTGTTTTTGATAATGCAGGATTTCGTAATCTACGCAATGCTTTTGCTTCCATTTGACGTATTCGCTCACGAGTTACATTCATCATGACACCAATTTCCTCAAGAGTGTATTCATATCCTGAGATTAGACCAAACCTCAAGCGTAAGACTTCTCTTTCTCTTTCGGGGAGTTTGTCAAGCGTTGCCAATATTTCCTTGCTTTTAATAATTTCATCAACTTGTTCCTCTACATTAGTGCCGTCAGCAATATTTATATCATCGATAGATTCATATATATCATATATAAAAACATTTTGAGTCGCTTTATGAATAAGCAAGTATGTGTTTGCATCCTTGTAGGAGATGTGTTTTTCGTTTATTAAAATTTTTAGTGTTTCAGTATCAGTCAGCAATGGATTTTTATCGATAAATTCATCAATCACCCTAAAAGTTTCATTTTCTTGTGCATGAACAGGCACTCTAATTATGCTTTCATGGTCAGCTATATATCTGTCAATACTTTGCATTATCCATGTAGAGCAGTATGATGTAAAATTTGAATGCTCATGAGGATTGTATACTTCTATTGATTTTAAAACACCAATGCAAGCTTCCTGAAAAATATCTTCTAAAGAAATAATCGTTCTTTTTCTGTAATTGTATGCTATTCTAAGTGCAACACGAATAAATTTGCGAAATAAAATATCTTTTGCATGAGAATTTCCGCTTCGGATTTGAATAAAAAGCTGACTTGGTTCTTTATGCTGTATAGGAGGAGTGCTTTTGGCTACATCAATAATTTGCTTCATAGCCGGGTAATTTGAAAGAAAGTAATTGTAGATTTTATTATAATCAACTTGTGCATAATCCGTTACTTCTTCCTTTTCATCTGAATCATCATCGGCTGAAATCGCAGTATCTGAAACGAGTATTCCCAAACTTGCAACTTTATTCATTACATAGTCAGTATCAAAAATGGATATATCTAATTCATCGCAAACATCAAATATTTGGTCGCTTGTTATAAATCCATTACTGACGTATATGTCCTGTAGCTTTTGAACAGCTATATCTTTATCGCTCATTTTAAGTTTCCTTAAAACGATGTTTTACGAGCCATTGCAAGAATCTTCTCCAAATCTAAATCCTCATTATAACGGCTGTTAAAGTCATCCAGAAAGTCATACAGATTAACGATATAGTCTGAAGATTTTTCAATTATATTCTCATAGAGGACTTCAACTCCACCAAGAACATACTGATTATACAGAAGCTCATCATTCTCATTTTTTATGCCCCTAAATGCTTTTTCGATTCTTTTTTCTGAATCAGACTCATTTTCCTTATCAAGAAGCATGATAAGTCTGTAATTGAAATTCAGGTCATCTGAATTTTTCATCTGAATATCTGCAAATATTTTTGTAGTTCCACCATTAGGTGTAGTATCCACATCAGCTTTTCTTCTATATAAAAAGCCTATAATTGGGGCGAGCAGATACACGTCAAAGTTCGTTTTAAACAAAGAGTGCTTCTTCTGACTACTCCCATCTTCGCTTGAACTTGAAAATTCGCCTGTTAATTTAATTACCATATCACAATGCTTTCCTCTGAACGCATATTCCTTATCAAACATAGCTTAACCCCTTTCCTTGAAACAAGTTTCTGTTTCAGAAATTTTGTTAAATTCAAAACTTGCACCTATTCTATCTGACATATACTGTTCTGCAAGTTCACCGTCAGTATCTTTAATAAAGATGATTACCTGTTCTGCTATACCGGGTAATGTTTCGCAAACAGACTGTATTCTTCTTTTATCAAATGCTGACAAAGGAGCATCCATTACAAGAGGATATGCCTCAGCTGATAAATCATCGTTAGTACCACTTGCTTCACGAGCAACCTTAATAACTCCCGCAATAAAAGCAAAAATTACAGAAATACTCTGTGCAGTAGATGTATCGCTCATTATCCCACTATATGCACTATCATCGTTAATTATTGTGTGAATATTGTATTTGTGGTCAATATTAAGTGATAACCCGCCCTTATAGATAGTCTTGAAAATTTCATTAATAGCGGCTTCAAGTTGCTTACGGACTTCTTTTTCACGCTTGCTGTATTCGTCTGTTAGAATTTCGAGTATTCTTTCTGCATAAGTTTTGTATACAGCGATTTTTTTATTATCATCGCTTTGTAATGCAAGTCTGTCACGTTCAGATGCCTGCCTATCTCGTTCTGTCTCTAACCTGCCAATATCGCCACTGATTTTGGTCAATTCATTTTGTTTCTTTCGTCTGTCCTCTTTATACGAATTTAATCTTGACTGGTAGTGACCAATAGATTCAAAGGACTTAATTTGTTCCTCAAGCTGTACAATATCAGCTTGTAAGTCGTCATTTAAAGTACGTCTTTCCTCGACATCAGAGAGAATATCTTTTACCGTTTCAAAAATGTTTTCTCCATTTCTTGTCCTGTTCTTGCCCTCAGTAGCGAAAGCGTTTATCATTGTTCCGAGTGACTGAGGTGGAATGTATGCAAGCAAATCAAGCAAAGCCTTGTGTTCTTTACTGTTCTCACAGATTGGATTGCCACAAATACAGCTACCTCTTTGTATAAGGAACTTGATTGTTCTTTCATGAATATCAGGAATACCTTTATCCATTTTATCTGCGTCTGCCAAAACTTCAAGAGCATCAGCTACGAGTTTTTTGTAGAAGAAGAATCTATAGTTACTCTTGAAAGATGAGATGATTTTATCTGTCGAATTATCAATAAGAGCATTATTTCTTCTAATCTCATCATTTTTTCGTCTGCACTCAGCTTGTAATCTCTCTCCATCTCTGTTTTTTGCAATTGTTTCAGTGAGTTTTTCGATTTCAGTTTCAATTACAGGCATCTGTTCTTCTATATCTTCTTTTCTGGATGTAAGATTATCTATTTCTGCTTGAAGTCTTTCATATTCTCTGGAATAAGCTACAATTTTACTGTCAGTACTTGCATCAAAAGCACTGTTATAGCTACCAATAACAGAACGACTACCGGTTCTTTTTTCACCGCCTAAGTGCTTTTTGGCTTCAGAATATGAGTCGAGTCCTAAAAGTCTTTTTACTGCGTTTGCAAACTCCTCGCTTTTTCCTGACTGAATATCTTCACTCATCTTATCAATGCGTTCGCCATCAAAGAAAAAGTAGCGTGAGAGTTCCTGCGGAAGTATTTCTTTTATCTTACCAACAGTTTGTGCTTCTCGTACAGTTTCAGTTTGTCCATTTCTGTCTTTATAGTGAATTACCAACTGTGTAGAAACAGCTTTCACTTCGCCAGTCCTGTCCTTAGTATAACCTTGATTTTTAACAATTGTATAGTCGATGCCCTTATGAGTAAGAATAAGTTCAACATACACAGTTGTAGATTCTCCGATTGCCATTTCGTTCGCATAAGAAAGATTGATGACAGACTGTGTTTTGAAATCAGTTACCCCGTACAAGCACCAAGTGAATGCCTGTGCGAGAGTAGTTTTTCCTGAACCGTTTTCACCCATAATAACAGTTACATTTTTCTGAGGGTCAGTTGCAAATTCAACACTTTGAACGCCTTTAAACTGACGGAAGTTTTTCAATGTGATTTTCTTTAATAACATTCTACTTCCTCCTCAATAATCTTCTTAATCTTCTTTACCATTTCAGAATCGGAAATCTCTTTGGAACTGACATTTCTTCTTTCTTCAATGATAATCTTTCGAAGGATATTCTTCACCTTTTTATCATCAATTGTTATGGTATCATTGTTACTCATAGTAATCAAATTCCTCCCCAAACTCTGGTATTTCTTCGGTAATATTATAAATATCTCTAATTTCTTGAAGCTTTATATCTGACTCTACATAGTTATCAGCAAGTCTTGCAAATTCAAATGCCCGCTTCAACTCGTTTCGCACCAGTCCAAGCCCCATTTGCAACTCGTTGTCTGATGTAGCAAAGGCAGTTCCAAGATTCTGTGGCAATGTAATAAAATCATATATTTCCGCATATTCCTTGCCCTCATAAAGTCTTAAAACTCTGCCACGTCTTTGGATATATTCTTTAGGATTTGTGGTACTTGCTAAGATGAAAGCTGTTTTTATGCTTGGAATGTTGACACCCTCATCAAGACACTTGATTGCAATTAACGCTTGCAATATTTTACCCTCAGCAAATTGGTCTTTTATGATTTGTCTTTCCTCAATATCTTCTCTTGAGGTATACTGCGATACTCTCATATTAAGTTGATTTCCCAGCAAATCTGTAACAGCATCTATCTGTCTGATTTCATCTTCATCAACAGGATAGGTATCACTATGGAAATCTTTCATTGATGCTGCACCACAATATACAAGAATATGATTGTCATCTACAAACGGAATAATTTCTTGTTGAAGTGCGTAAAGTTTATTTTCAGCAGCTGAAACAAGTCTTGCACGTTTTAAAGCTAATCGCTTTCCTTGTTCTGTCAGGGCATACTTACCATCCTTACCTTTTTTCATACATTTTTGAATTTGCTTTGTAAGCTTATAGTATTCATCAAGTTCATTGTCATTCAAATTCACACAGATTGGATGATAATGATATTTGGTAAGAAAGCCATTTTCGATAGCCTTTTCAAGAGTATATTCAATGCACTTATCTCCGAAATATGAGTATAACGCTTCTGTACCTTCTTCGTCATTGTGACGTTCAAGCGTTGCTGAAAGTGCAAGTCTATAATTGAATATAGGATTTAAGAGTTTTCTTAAATTTGTAGAACCGAAATTATGGGCTTCATCTACTACTAAAAGGCAATCGCCCTTTATTTTGTTGATTGTGTTCTGAACAAAAGTTGATGAGTATGTAGCATTAGTGCATATAAAACAGAAGAACTCAGCCCCTTTGACCTTTAATTTCTGTCGTCTTACTGCATTTTCAAGACGTGTTTTCCAGTCTTTTTGACTTGATGCACTGTACCCTATAATTGGCTTCATGCCGAACTTTTCAATATCTTCAACCCATTGTTCAACAAGATGCTGATATGGAGCAACAATTACTACAGCTAAGTGTCCTCTTAAATCAAGATTAAGCTTTGAAATTGCTCCTAAACCTGTATAGGTTTTGCCCGTTCCGGTTGCCATATCAAAAATACCACAATAATTATGCTGAACCCACTTATCTATTGCTTCTTGCTGATAATCATGAAATTTAAAACCGTCAGGCACTTTTGCACCTGATATAGAGTATTTTATCAGTTCTCTATAATAAACAGGTGGTTGAGAATAGTTTAGATTTTCACGTTTATACTTATTTATAAGTTCTGTTTTTATTTCAGGAAAATCCAATACGATGATATTAGGCTCTGTATCGTTCCAGATTGATTCAAACGCATTTTCCTTTACTCTAATACGTTCTCTATCGCTCTTCCATGAGCAAAAAACATCAATAGTTTCATAGTTAGCACTTAAAGCATTTTCTGATTCATTCATTGAGCCTGAAAATGCAATAACATTGCCTTCACTATCCCTTATCAAACCTAATTTTTCATGATACATACCAATTTTAGTAGTATCTTCGGTAAATGCAATTTTTATATCAAGTATACCATCGCTGATAAGGTTAGCAAGAAGATTCAGCTGTTCCTGTTCAATGTAATTTTGAGGTTCATGCAATTCATTTAAAAGTGCATTTTGGATAACTTCATCTCTGCTTTCATATCCTTTACGAATGGCTTCTTTATCTTTTTCCGATAAATATGGTGATGTGACAAGTCTGATTCTTCCACTATTTTTTGCCAATCCATCTATGCCATTGGCGATACTTGCCAGAATGGAAGATGAGAAAAAGCCAACAGCTCGGTCATAACTTATTGCTTCTCTTAGGGCAGGAATGTAAAAATCATTTGCTATATTATGCAAAAGAGAACGATATTCTATTTTTACGTCTATATCCCTTAAACTCATGATTTCACCCCTATGAATTTTCGTTAATATAATCTAATACTTCATTCAGTTTTTCAAATTCAGCGTCAGTATTAAAGTAACTTACACTGAATCTAACTGTTCCTGCTGGGAATGTTCCTATAAATTTATGTGCATAAGGTGCACAGTGCAAGCCTGTCCTAACGGCTATGTTATTCTGACTCAATACTTGTCCGATTTCATTGCTACTATATCCGTCAAACAAGCAGGATACTACACCGGAATGTTTCTCAGGCTTGAAATAGCGTATGTTATCATAACTATCAAGAATTTCACATAGCTTATAATAATTTTCTTGTTCTTTTCGATATACTGCTTCTATGCCTAATTCTTGTATCCATTTAATCGAAGCGTTCAGTCCTGCAATCGCTGTTGTATTATGACTTCCTGCTTCGTACTTTATTGGAATATCATCAGGCATAAACTGATTTGCAGACTCAATTCCGGTTCCGCCTATAATTATTGGCTCTAATTTTTGAGGAAATGAACTTATGAATCCAGAAATACCGAGCGGCCCATATAAAGTTTTATGTCCTGCAAAAACAATATAATCGTATATAGAACTGCTTATGTCAGTATCTATAAGTCCTGCACTCTGACACATATCAGCAATAGTAATGGCACCATATTTCTTTGCAAGAGAAAAGATTTGCTCAATCGGTGCAACCGAGCCAATTACATTACTAACATGGCTCACTATAACAGCAAACGGCGGATTTTTCTCAAACTGTGCTTTTATTTTATCTGCATCAAGCGTAAATGTTTTTTTATCTGCGTTAAGTTCTATAATATTAAAATCATCTTTTTGTAGCAGATAGTGAAGTGTTCGAGTAACAGCATTATGCTCAAATGGAGAAATATATATATTTACTCCATTTGATATATTTATGCCTTTAAGGATAATGTTTAATGCTTCTGTAGCTGTATTCGTAAATACTACCTTTTTATTAGAACAATGGAAAAGCTGTAAGAGTAACTCTCTTGTTTCATCAGCAATAGAACTTGCCTTTGCAGATAATATATGCTGTCCACGTCCTAAACTCACTCCATTTGTTCTTGTGAATTTATCCATTGTGGTATATACACATTCGGGCTTTGGAAATGTAGTTGCAGCATTATCTAAATACACTAAATCTTCCATTGTTCCCACCTCTTTTCGTTTACTCACAGAGTTTTGATAAAATATCAATCAAAACCTGTCGCTTTTCCTGTTCGGTAATTGACTGCCCCATTTCTTCAATAGCAGCTGTTATATCCTGATATAGGAGATTTGCTCTGCTACTATACTCAACCTTTTCAAAGTATCGAGTCCTTTCAACACCGTCATCGTCGGTAATAATCATAGTAAATTGCTGTATTGCATTATTTGTCTTGCTGTCAGCCTGTCTATCAAATTCTTCTATTGAATTTTTGAATGCTTCAAGCAATTCACGGAAGTTTTGAGCAATTGTATTGTTCCAATCGTTAAGTCTTAAACCGGTTATCGCCTTACCGATTCTTTCAGCAAACAGGAACTCATCATTTGTGATGGTAGAAATCAGATTGAGAATCGCATTTTCATTATTAGCGAAAAGATGTTGCTTAGTTTCAGGTTTTAAGTTTTCATACCATTCAGTAAGGACAGAATTAAGTGATACTCCTTCCGTAGCACCAAATGTTTCCTTTAACACGTTTGAGACATAGCGTACAAGCGAATTTTTGCCATCATCAAGCAAATCTTTTATCTTACTAAGTTTATCGGCAAGTTCCTTGCTTGGCTCAGAAGCATATATTTTGCTGAGTGTGAGAAGCAGATAATCTCTGGAATTTGTAATTGGCTTTTTCAGGCTGTTTATGAACTTAGTATCAGCCTGTGCAATTGCCTTGTCTGTATCGTAAATACTGCTCATTTCTCTTGAGCATTTAGGTAATGAGAGATACCACCTGTTTATTGCACCTACTATGTAGGAGAAACTGTTAAAACTCTTTTCTCTCTCATGTACAAAGTCAACAAAGAGTTCATTGAGTTTGCTTAAATATACAGATTTTTCGTCATTCCAATCTTCCATTACAACCGAATATAATTCTGGTCTTTCATTGATAGCATTTAATAAATCTGATGTCAGCCTTATTTCGTTTCCGTTTTGCTTGAAAATAAGGTCTTTCTTCACTGCGTTTAAAATAACGGCAATATATATTGGAATAACACCTTTTTTTAATCCGATACCATATTCGGGGTTGGTAAGTGTATTATATAATTCTGAAAATGATTTTTCTCCTGTTTCAATTGTGCTTCTGAAAAACTCCTTAATAATGCTAAGTACATTTTTAAGATTTGCATCGGCAGGATCTGTATTAAGGCTATATTTTTCCTCTGCACATACTAATATCCCTGTTTGTATAAGAGAACTTCTCATAAATGAAACGTCCTGTCCAGATCCCTTTAAACCTAAGTTCTCAGATATTTCGTCACTTTCAAGAAGTGCAGTAAGAATCTTGGCTCTGCTGTTAATTGCAACACTCGGTAATTTATCCTTGTTGAGTGATTCATTGTTTATAACAGGAGTTGCTGAATAAACCGTTCTGCAAATTTCAGAAAGACGTTCACTTAATTGAGATTTTCTTCTGATATTTACGGTCTTGCCCTCATAACAATACTGAGATTTTTTTAATTCAGGGGAAATAAATGACATAGTGAAGTCAGAAACTATTTCACTGTAATCATCAAGATAAAGTGAATACTCGTCAAACAATATTGAGTCATCAGCCGATTCTTCACGAAGTTCTTTTATAGCTAAATATTTTGCAAGCGAGGAGACAACAGTTGTTGCATAACTTGGAACAATTGTCATATGTCTTGCGTTAGTAGAAATATTTCTGTATACCTCTCTTGTAAAATCATCAAATGACTGATTTGCAGAATTGAAAACAGCAAATACCTTTCCAGCAATCTCATAAGGCATCTCTTTCTTTATTTCACTTATATAATTTTCGAGAGTTACATAGCAAATTTCAAAATATCTTGTGATACACTTATCATCGTTGTATGCAGTAGGATAGAGGTACTTTACATTCACACACTCATCTATAATTTGCTGTTCAGTTTTATGAGCAATAATAGAAGCAGTTCTTTTGTCAATCTCTTCATTTATGTCAATACCACTTGTTTCTTTCAAACAGAGGAAGCTATTACTGAGTTTTCTATAAAGAATATACTGTTCATTTATAAGATTTTGGATACAATCAATTACTTCCTTAGAGTCATATTTCACACTATAAATATTACAAATAACATCTGTAATGGGAGCTAATAGTTCAAATTGCTGAACGAAATGAATAACCGCAATACACTTAATGATTTTTGCAGATAAGGAATCCGAACTGAAGTTTCTAAGAATTTTTGCAGACAAGGAATAAACCTTATGTATATCAGAGGAATTCAATTCTTTTCTCAGTTCATTTTCAAAATAATCGTATAAGTAATCAGGTGTAATGAAGTCCAGTTCGTCTTTGGTATTGTCAACAAACTGTCTTAACGTGTTTTTTTGATTGGAACTAAGGAAAGTAAAGAGTGTTCGTTCATTTTGTGCTACACGCTCTGAAAGACGTGGAAGTAAGAACGTAGTAACAGGGTGCAAAGGATAACAGCCATCTATTACAAGTTCTTCTTTCCCTCCAAGCATAGATGAACCATTATATAGCGTATATAGCGATGAGAAAACAGATTCATTCGCTGCTTTAAATTCATTCCACATATATTCAGTTTTCTTGATTGTATGTGAAATTATCTCATACATTTGTGAGAAGTTATTCGTAAGATTGATATGCTCAAATCTTCCAGAGATACCTCTCCATCCGTCCACTTTATCTTGCGGAAGATTCATGTCAATATAGTTAGAAATATCTTTATGACAGATAAGCATCAAATGAAGCTGCTGTGAAGAAGTGCGGTTGCATTTTTCAGCTAAATCCTGTAACATTTTTGTTTCGCTGTCAGTTGCAGTTGAAATGTTTGATTCAAGATATTTTCCGAATTCATCATAGACGATAAATATACCACAATATCCTCTTTTTTTAATTTCTGTATTAACATTATCATATATATCGACAACATTGCTACTAAAGAAAGGATTGAACATTCCGCCAGCTGAAAGCTCAGGGTATATATCAGTAAACTTTTTGTATGTTTCAACATCGCTGTCAGATAACTTTTCTATAAACTCATCAATAGATTCATTTAGTAAACTAATGAATTGATCATAAGTATTCGGATAATCATTTTTCCAACGATTGATAGTGTTGATAGCAGACTGAAAATGTGTTTCAGGCATAATATCAGACAAATCATTAAGGCTTAGTGATTTTTGTATGGCATTCAGGAATGCCTGTGTCATACTGCTACTGTTTCCGCTTATTATGACAGGTAACATTCTTTTATTTGCTGTTGTATAATTCTTGATTCTCTGTGCTAATTCTTCGTTACACTTTTTAATTTTTCCAATAAGCGGTTTGAAATCCATATTGGAATTAAAAAGAATTGAGAGAGCAATCATAACACAAAGAGATTTTCCTCTGCCATATGCACCTGTAAGAATTTTCGCTCTTGAATTTGAGGCATCCTCGGTACTTATCATGATGTTTTCGATAATTTCAAGACAAGCATTTGTAGGAATAAAATCCTTTATTTTTCGTTTGTCATTGAAGTCATACTCTATATTAACAGAGGACTGAAATCCTTTTGAAATTTCAATCATTTCTTTTCTCATTGGTAACACCTATCTCACTTATTGGTTTAATTTATCATAATAAAGCTGAATACAATCAGCATACGTCATATCGGTAAGAATTTCAACAATATCCAATCCAGCAGTTCTAACCACCTTAACATATCCCTGTTTTTCAAGCCTGTAAAGAATATTGATTATTCTCACCATATCCAGATTGAAAACTTTTCCTATTGAGTTATCGCCCTTTAGCAGGGTACTGATTTTCAATTCTTTTTCATTATTTGAATTATTCAAAATAATAGCCAAGACAATTAGGTCAGGGAGCAAATTTTCTTTTATCATAACTTTTTTGTAGATACGAACATTGCTTTTGCTATAAAGATATTCAATTAATCCTAATTCAGTTAATGGACTTTCGATATTATCTTCTGGATTTTCATTGTTTTTCTGTTTTGAATAATAAGTGTTTACTATGCACTTAAAATCATCTGAAACCGAGCGTTCACTTGGCAGGTTTTCTCCAGTCATGCGAACATATTTCTTCACACTACTTTGAAAATCATCTTCCGAAAATTCAATATAATCAAATTCATTGAAAAAGATATGCCACGCAGTTGCTTCATTTGAATTAGATACCAAGCCATAATGAACAAGTGCAAGCGAGCCTATTTCCTCAAAATATGGGTCATTTCTATAGATAGCTTCGCCAATATCAGTTAAACTCTGCCTTCTTTTTCCTGAGTTAGGCTCTTTAGCTATTTGTGTTGCTGTCATCCAATATCTAAGTGCTTTTACCATATTTGCACCGATACCAAGCACGTCCATAGGATTTCCGGCTTCACCCAAAAACACTCCGGGGTTCATTTGTATATTTTTAACACCTTTATTGAGCCAACCTTTTCTGATGGCAAAGGTTTCATGACCTCTAAATTTCATATAGACTTATCCTCTTTAGTTTTCAAATATTTATCCATTAAGCAGCCACCATCAAGATATTTAGCTGTTACGCACATTTTACAGCGTTTGCACTTAGCTTCATCTATATGATAATTTCCGCCTGCTATTGATATTGCTCCGAATCTACAAAGAGATTCGCATTTAAGACATTTTCTGCAAGCATTGAATTTTCTTACTTGATATGCTACCATCCTCTGTAAGTTATCATGTTTTGCAACGTTCATAGTCTTAATTTTGACCGAGTATTCATAATCAGCCTGTTGAAATGGCTGAACTGATAAAATCGGCACGTTATTTCTGATGTCAAGAACTATCACTTCATTAAGTAATTTTCTTCCAAGTTCCTTTGAAACCATACCAAAAGGAGTGAGCATATTTAAAAATTCATCATCCATAGGACGATTTAATCTGTATATTTTTGCATTATCCTCAGCAGTACAGTTTGTAAAACGAATTTTAACATCGTCAGCAGCTTTTACACCGTTTCCACCCTGACGGGCTTTCCATTTGCCTGTGTCAACATAAATTTCTGCATCTGGTTTGCCGATTTTTTTAGCAAACTCTATCAAAAATTCTCGCCATTTTTTTGACTGTTCAGGCATATATATAGCAGATAGGAACTGCGCACGCTCATTGTTATTTGGACAGCACCAGCATCCTACACGATCATAGCCAAGACGGTAGGCATCATTGAAGTCGACATCTTCACTTAAAAGGTAAAGCCAAATATCAATATCCATCCAATAAAAGATAGGGGAAGCAACTTTCTGCTTTTGAATTTTTACTGACTCAGCATCATCTTCAACTCTATTATACTTACTTCTGCTTACAGACTCGCATTTTCTTATTCCATAAAATGTAAGAATGTCCTTATCACGGTAATAGCGATTTAGTATTCTCGTGATTGGACCTGTTTTGAACATAGAACAGCACCAACGCATCATTCTTGCCGGCGGCCCAATATCTTCACAAACAGACATAAAATCTTGCTCACGATTTAGAGCTATTCTGAAAATGGCTTTTGGATTATTTCTTCTGAAACGCTCTGCATACTCGATAGTTGAGGGGAATTCAAGCGTAGTATTTCCAAAGATATGCACCAGACTCGGTTCACTCAAAGCTTTTACAGATAAATCAGCTGTTACAGTTGAGTCTTTTCCGCCTGAGAATGATACTACAATACTTTCAATCGGATAGTGAGAAGCTTCTTCTCTTATGAAAGTATGTGCTTCATCAACAATAAAGTTGAATCTCACTTTATTGGCATATATGAATTTATTGATATATTCATTAAAAAATGAGTAGTCATTGTCAGATTTATACTCTTCAAGCTTATTCTTTATATAGTCAGGAGAATACTTTTTATAATGCTTTGATGTAATAGCAACAGATTTTCCGTCAAAATAATATCTGTTATTATTTGCCCATACAGAAGATTTATGATACTGCATTGGCTTATCCAAAAGGATTTCCACTAACAGTCTTTCTTCTGGAAACACAGGTCGTAAATCAGAAGCTAAATATTCAATATCGTCCCCACAAAGAGGACAGCAACAGTTCTGTTTCTCATTAACAGCGACAATCACCGGTGTTTTACAATGCTTACACCAAAAAACCTCTGTCGGAATTACAGGTTCTGTCTTACTGTTGCAGAGTTCACAATACTCATTATTTGTTTCGTGTTCGCATTTCTTGCACCACATTTTTATTCACCTAATTCTTGCATATAATCAATTATAATTATAGCACATTTTGTTTAAAATGTCAAGTGCCGAATTAAATATGTTAGTGCATTTTCACCAACATCAAATACAACTTTTTTCGAAATTACGGATAATTTTGACAGTTTACCTCATCAAAAAAATTTCTCGGCTTTCAATTCATAGCTGAACACTTTGATAATGCCATAAAATATGATATAATATAGATTGAGATGTACGTTGTTATTAATATCTGAGGTGAGAAAAATGAACGCAAAATGCAGATTACTTTGTTTGAGAGAAATGTTTATAAAATATACAGATTCAAAGCACTATGTTTCGATTCATGAAATTAAAGCATATTTAGAGGCTTGCGGATTTTCAGTTCATGCAGTTACAATAAAGGATGATATTGAAGCACTGATGATAAGTGGTATGGAAATTGCATTCACCTATAACAAAGGCTATCACCTGAAAAGCCGTCCCATTTCAATTGGTATCCTGAAAATGCTTGCCGATGCGATATCTTCATTCCGATTCATTACAGTAGAGGACTCTGAAAAGCTGATGAAACTACTGGAGAGTCTGTGCAGTATTTATGAAGCACCTCTGCTCAGAAGAAAGATCATGCTGACCAATCGTGTAAAGTCGGATAACGAGCAAATTCTTGACAATATTGACGTTATAAATTCTGCTTTTCGCAGTAATCAACAAATCGGCTTTGATTACTATGATTACGATATAAATAAACATTTGGTTCAGCGAGGAGAAAAGCGTATTTGTTCACCATTTGCATTGGTGATGAGTGGAGAATGCTATTACGTAGTTTCCTATTATGAAAAATATGCCGATACATATACCAACTTTCGTCTTGATAGAATGCGAAATATCAGACTTGTGAATTCAGCGAGAGAATATCCGGATGAAAAGCTGAATCTGGAACAGTACATCAAATCATCGTTTTCTATGTTCAGCGGAAAGAGTGAGTACGTCACGCTACGCTTGCCACTGGAGAACAAATACTGTAATATCGTGATTGACCGCTTTGGAAAATCTGTGATAATGCTTAGAGATAAGGATTCAGATAATCATTTCATTATTCATGTTCCCATAAGAGCAGAATATCCGCAGCCGTTCTTTTCTTGGATATTTTCATTCAGGGGAAAGGTGGAGATTATAAGTCCGATCAGACTGAAAGAACGATATACAAAAGTTCTTTATGAAAGCTGTGTACAGCAATACATGAATTAACGAAAGCAGGCACTTCTTAAAATTGAAGTGCCTGCTTTATCATTCTATTTCATTTTTATTTTGACTTCTCTCTTTCGGTTTTGCCGTTTTCTGCCTGTCCTTAAAAGCTTCTTTTTTCAGCTTTGCCCTCTCAAAGTAGCAGGTACGCTGCTTTTCGGGAGCGTTCTTTTTAGCTTCAATGGCTGCCTGATTCAGTTCTTCGGTAAGAGTGGCAAGTCTTTCGGTTTTCTGTTCAAGTTCAGCCTGCTGAGGGAACGGAGTAGCAACAATACGCTGGGCGTTCTCCAAGTCCATTTTCAGCTTATTTACGCTGTTCTGAGCATCGTTTATGGTTTGGTCAATCTTGTAAAGAGTTGATTCCATACGTTTGAGATTTGCGGAAAAACTGCTTGTCAGCTGACACCTGTGTTCAGCATTGCCTTTCATGGTGATTGAAATATCAGGCTCACCGCCAAGCATAACCGCCTTGACGGACAGCTTGAATCCCTGAAATTCACCGATTTCCTTATTCGTATCGGAACTACGCTTGACGAAGCCAAGAACCACATCTTCAAGAGCCTGTGCGGCTTCCTTGCGGTCTGTGTATTCCGTGCCGTCAATGGTAATCTTGAATATGGGCAACTTAGTTTCCGCATCAATCGGAAGCTGACGGAGTACCTCACGGTCTGATTTGAGATTTTCAAGTCTTGTTTCAGCCTTTTCAATCTTTTCAGGGGCGGTTGCTACTGTCTGTTGCATATCGAAAACCGTGTTTGTGTGTTCAGATTTCAGGAGATTGAGTTCCTTAACCTCATTGTCAAGCATCATCTTCTCCTTGATACGCTCATCACCTGTGCAGAGAGCCTTGATTTCGGAGTAATTGAGTGCCTGCTGGTCTACGTCCTCACAGGTTCGTGCAGGAGTTTTTGAGGTCATAATCTGACCGATAAAACGCTGTTTTGCTTCAAGTGTCTGATAGAGATAGGCATCGAAAGAGCCTTTGGTAACATAATTATACACATGAGCCTTGCTGTTCTGATTGCCCTGACGTTCAATTCTGCCGATTCTCTGTTGTAAATCAGACGGTCGCCAAGGAATGTCGAGGTTGTGAAGTGCGACAAGCTTCTTCTGACAGTTCGTACCCGTACCCATTTTGCCTGTACTTCCTAGCAAAACCCTCACTTCGCCCTTGTTCACACGATCAAAGAGATCTGCTTTCTGCTGTTCGGTCTTGGCATCATGTACATAAGCGATTTCTTCCGGATTTATACCGTTTTGGATCAACTTATCACGAATATCATCGTAGACGCAGAAGTCACATTCCTCCTCTAAAGATTCTCTTTCAGACGCTGACTTTTCATCTGTGATTTCTCCTTTATCTGATGACTGCGAATTTTTCTTTGGAACGCCGAGGTCGCAGAAGATGATCTGTGTCAGCTTTTCTTCTGCTGTATCGTGATAAATCTGCGTAACATTCCTAACGCACTGATTCAGCTTTGTATCCGGATGATCTTCAAATGAAGGGTCAATCAGTCTTGGGTCAAGCCCCAGCTTTCTGCCGTCAGAAGTAATACGGAGCATATTATCTACAGACGGATCTATATTTCCGCTTTGCACGTCATCGGCTCTGTCTGACAACTCCTGTACAAGCGTTTTCTGAAACTCTGTTGCTTCGATGTTCTCAATGTGATACTTCATTTCCGGTGTAGCAAGGTCGAGCGTATCTGCTGTACGCACATCGGCAACCTGTTTGAACATACTCATCAGTTCCGGCAAACCTGTATAGTTGGCGATTCGGGTACGTTCCTTAAACTTGTTGCCGGCAGGAGCAAGTTCCCATTCGGTTTTCTGTTGACCGAATACCGTTACCCAGTTATCAAAGTTATTCAGTTCATGATCTTTCAGGAAGTCATACTCCAAAAAACGCATCATGGTATGTAGTTCGGTTACAGAGTTGCTGAGGGGCGTGCCAGTAGCCATAATAACGCCTTTGCTTCCAGTTTTTTCATCGAGATAACGACACTTCATAAAGAGGTCAAGAGCCTTTTGTGAAGCGGAGGACGAAATGCCTGCGACATTGGAAAGTTTCGTCTGGGTCGGCACGTTTTTGAACTCATGGGATTCATCAATGATAAGTTTGTCGATACCCATTTCCTCAAAGGTGAGGATGTCATCGTGCGACTTTTCAAGTTTGTCAAGTTTTGCTTCAAGAGATTTCTTTGTACGCTCCATCTGCTTGACCTGAAATTTTGAGCCTTCTGCCTTTTTAAGTTCCTCAATTCCTGCCATAATATCGTCAATCTGCTCTTGCAGAATATCAACCTGTCTTTCCTTAGAAAGTGGAATCATGCCCAGCTGAGAGTGACCGATGATAACGGCATCAAAATCGCCCGTGGCAATTTTTGCGAATAACTGCTGACGATTTTCCTTTTTGAAGTCATTTTTCGTTGCAACAAGGATATTTGCACCGGGGTAAAGCTTCTGAAAATCCTCACCAATCTGTTCAGTCAGGTGATTCGGAACTGCAAATAACGGCTTTGTGCATAAGCCTAAACGCTTACTTTCCATTGCCGTTGCAATCATTTCAAACGTCTTACCGGCACCAACGCAGTGAGCAAACAATGTATTACCACCAAAAAGTGCGTGTGCAATAGCGTTCTTCTGATGTTCTTTCAGCGTGATAGCGGAGTTCATGCCGGGGAATCGTAAAGCCGAGCCGTCATACTCACGGGGACGGATTGAGTTAAACTGCCTGTTGTACTGTTCCACAAGCTGAACCGCACGTTCAGGGTCTTTGAAAATCCAATCCTTGAAAGCTTGCTTGATTTTGCCTGCTTTCTGCTGAACAATCTTTGTTGCCTTAACGTCCACAACTCTGCGTTCCTTTTCATCACCGTTCTGGTCGATGTAGGTTTCAGGCTTGTAGACCTTTGGCTCTTTGAGATTGAGCAGATGTTCCATGATTTCATAAGCACTCATATTCTTAGTACCAAAATCACGTCTGCTCAAAACCGAGCTGTCAGCACGTTTATTCTCAATATGCCAAGTATTGGTGTGTTCTGAATAGTCAACCGTGATATTCTTAGGCTTTACCCAAAACGCTTTTTTAACGTCCTCACGGTTTTCACGAGGTGTTTCAAATGTTTCATATATAAACTGCTGATACAGTTCTTTCGGAATCCAAGTTGCACCGATTTTCACATCAATATCGCCGGCTTTGAGAGGTTCAGGCATTGCCAACTTCAACGCTTCCACGTTTTCAGCGAATCTGCCATCAGTTTCAGCAACACTTTCCGCAATATCGAGTTTCTGACGAATATCGCCTGAGAGATACTCACTTGCAGATTGATATTCCTCTGTATGGGGAACAAGGAAGATTTCGCCCTTGAGTTCCGAAATAAGAAGTTCCTGTGACATATCGGTCAGCTTGCTCATATAAGCAAGGTCAACCTTTGCTGTTTCTGCCATTGAGATAGCAAGTGCTTCCAAAGCCGTGTCAACGTGTTCAATCGGCTTTGAGGGTCTGACCGTTCTTTTGGTAAAAATATCAGACTTCGCAATCAGCTTGTCCTTGTCAATTTCCTTTTCAAGCGTGAGAAGCAAGTTATAAGAGCAGTCATCACGTAAAACAGAGCGGTTTTTACGGCTGTGCAAAAGTCCGTATTTCTTGTAGAAGTCATCATACTGAGTGGAAAGTTTATTCTGAACCGCCTTAATTTCATTTTCAAGCTTATCTTCCGCCTGTATTCTGAGTAGTTCACGGACAGTATCACGCAAGTCAATGAAAGCAGTCATTCTGCCGTAGTCCTTAGACTTTGTGTCCATAACCTTAGAAACATCGAATTTTCCAAGCCTATCTTCACCGCCTTTGAGGAAAATATCTCCCTTATCGTCTTTGAAAAAGCTGAACGGACGAAGTTCCTTTGCGGTCATTGTGACCTGTCCATTGCTGAATTTGAATACATCGTTGGTCTTGACAGCAGAAATCTGCGTATCAAGTCTTTGTACCGCTTCATAAATCTGCTGCCTGAGGTCTGCACCCTCTATCGGTACGCACATTGTATCGTCATTTCTGCCGTAAAGCTTGTTGCCCTCCACAATCGTACCGAGTACCATTTCGGGATTTTCAGCAAAGTAGCTGTTTACCCTCAATCCGTCCTCAGTTTTGCCAAGATGAACCCAATCGGGAAATTCTTCAGGCGGAGCAGAGCGTTTCTGTAAGAAGATAATGTCACTTGTTACCTCTGTGCCTGCATTTGCCTTAAAAGCATTATTCGGCAATCTGATTGCACCGATGAGGTCAGCTTTTTCGGCTAACTGCTTACGGAAACTTTCGTCCTTTTTATCGAGCGTACCTTTAGAAGTAACGAAAGCGACAATGCCGCCGTCCTTGACTTTGTCGAGGGTCTGAGCGAAGAAGAAATCGTGTAATTTCGTAGTTCCGTACTGTTTGTCGGGGAAATTCAAATCGCCAAACGGCACGTTGCCGACAGCCACATCAAATGAGCTGTTCTGAAAGTTGGTATGCTCAAAGCCTGTAACCTGAATATCAGCATCGGGATAAAGCTGTTTTGCGATACGTCCGCTGATTGAATCAATTTCAACACCGTAAACGTGTGTATTTTCAGCCATTTCGGACGGCATTTTACCGACAAAATTGCCGACACCCATTGCAGGCTCAAGGAGATTACCGCCTTTGAAGCCAAACTTTTCAAGTGCTTCATAGATACCGTCAATGATTGCAGGCGAGGTGAAAAAGCTGTCAAGAACGGATTTTCTTGCATCTTCATATTCCTTTGGAGTAAGTTCATCAAAAAGCTGTGAAAATTCCTTGTCCCACTGCTGGTTATCCGAATCGAAAGCCTGCGAAATTCCGCCCCAACCGACGTACTTAGAGAGAATTTCCTGTTCTTCGGGAGTAGCACGTCTATCCTCACGCTCAATCTGCTTTAGGGTACGAACGGCTTCCATATTATTATGGAATTTGGTCTTTGCACCGCCCTCGCCGAGTTTATCATCAGTTATGGCGAAATTCTGCGGCTTTTCCTGTTCAGGCTCAGATTTTTGTGGAGTTTCGGTAGTAACTGCTTTTTCGATTTTAGGTTCATCAGCCGACTTTTTAGACTTTGCTTCACGCTGATTTCTGCGGTCAATTTCATCTTGTGTCAAGTACTTATCGTGCTTTATAAGGTCAGCCGTAAGTTTTGCGACCTCCGTCCAGCTGAATTCAAAGGTTTCGTTGCTGATACTGTCATCGGTACTGCGTACAGTAAACTGCATACCTTTAGAATCATGGTCAACCATAAAAATATTGCCGTCAGCTGTATGACCGCCTGTACCATATTCATCTCTCAGAAAGTCAGCAAATTCCTTATTTGCAGGATTGTTATTTTCAAAAAATTCTGCAATACGAAACTTACCACCCTCAAAACCACTGCCACGCATGATTTCCTTGTACAGTTCCTCAAAGCGATTGACATCGGCAACAGGCTCGCCATACTCGATAGGAGTGTAGGTCTGCGTAGATGCAGGCTTGCTTATCGGCTCAGGCTCACCAAACAATGAAAGCTGCTGATATTCCTGATTGGTATTACCTAAAGCTTCAAATCCCTTGTCCGGTACAAAGCCAAGCCCTGCGTCAGCGATAACACTCTCATCGAAAAGCGGAGTATCCTCAGAAACTTCTGCTGTCGGTTCTTCCTTTGCAAGTTCCTTTTTAGGTTCGACAAGCTGAATATCGGTAATTTCGGCTTCAACCAGATTCCAACGCTCGATATACTCATCAGCCATTTTCATAGCTTCCTCGGTGTTTTTCGCCTGACAACGCATAGGCGAATCAGTACCGCTTTCCTTATCATAGATAAAAACATCGTATGTTTTGAGGTCTGACTTTGGTTCAGGCTCTTTTTCGGCAACTGTCACACCGTCTACCATATCAAGAATATCCTGAACATTTTCAGTTTTGCCGATATTCTCACGGATTTCAGCAGTATCAACCTGTTCCAAGTCCTCAATACCTGCATGACGGTTGACATAATCGACCACTTCCGAAAGAAATGTTTCTATACTTTCCACGGGCATTACAATATTGCCCGTATCACGGGTAAGCATAATTCTGCCACGTTCTTCGTTCATACTTTCAATCTGCCACTCCTTGCCCTGAAATTCAATCTCATCACCGACTTTGAAAGGCAGTTCAGTTTCTTTAGAAATCTCAGGCTTATCCATATTGACAACATTCACACCCATAGCGGACATGAAATCCGTTGCCTTGATACCCTTATCGGAGTGAAGCTGTTCAACTGCTTTTGCCTGAATTACAGATGAAATCTCGTCATCGGAAAGTGATACAAGGTCGTTGTAGTCAAGAACTGACAGAGCATTTTCATTCATTTCGGCAAGCGAGTTGTACTGCTCATCACGGACAACCATGCCGTCATACTCAAATGTGAGTTTGAACTGTTCCAAATCCGCATAGACCTGAATCGGAAGATTGTGTTCTTCGTCCACAGCGTAGGCAAGGGAAAGCCGTGAAATATCGGAAAATTCCGCAGACCCACCAAACTCACGGTCAAGGTAATCTGCGATATGCTGTTTTGCAGTGTCAAGATCAGAAAGTTTTCTGTGTTGTGCTTTTTCGGTCAGATATGCTTCCGCTGTTGGCAGATAGGTTTCAAGTGTGCCAGTTTCGTCTGCCTTAATTGGATTGATGTCAATTGTGTAGCCCTCAAGCGTGAGTGCCTCACCATGAATGATATTGAAAAGTGCATCTTCCTTGAGGGCGGAATCAATCTCGATAACAACATCAACATCGGAGGAATCAACCTTTTCAAGTCCACGGGAGCGTGAACCTGTCACGGCTGCACCGTGAATCTGAGCATCAACACCGTTTTCCTCGAATACTCTCTGCACAAAGTCCTTGACGATATTCTCAACCTCAACAGGCTTGAAGTTATAGAACTTGAAATCTTCTTCGGTCTTTGCCCTGAAATCAGCGATTGCAGGCGGTTCAACTTCTTTTTGACGCAGAAATTCGGGATATTCTCTGAAACCGACTGAATCGCAGTAGTAGGCATTATCATTCACAATCACCACATCGCTCACGGACATAGAGTGTCCCATGAAGTTCGCAGGCTTATTGATGTTAAACTCCTCAAAGAGAACTTCAAGCTTTTCCTCAACGGTATTACCGCTATACTGACTTAAATCGCCCTCATACATAAGCGTATAATCTTCTTCGTTCAGCTGATTGCCGTGAAGTCGGTTACGGTCAAGCGACTCAAAACGCATACCGTGATATTCTTCGCCCTCTTTCAGCTGATAGAGTTTGAATGTGATAGGTTCAGCAATCTCTACATCGGCAGCCGTGCGGATAGGATTATCGTCCTTGAAGCGGTTAAGGATAATCATTTCTTCCGCTGTAAGTTCAGCGTTTTCTTTAAGGAAAGGCACAACGCTGTTCAGAACATAATTCAGCGATTCACGACTGTTCTCATCACCGTAGAGGATACGGTCATTCAGCGAATTTTTCGCAAACAGTTCAATATGGTCTATGAGCGTTCCTCCACCTTGCCCCTTGCCGTCACCAATATCAAATCTGCCTGTATGGGTAAATTCCTGACCGTCAATCATGGTTGCGACAGCAAAATCTGTTTTCTTGTACCAACCCGCATTTAAGCTCTCAATCTCACGCTCTGCGTGTTGCTTTTCGTCAAGATAGGAAATAACCGCATTTGCAAGGGCAAATGACATATCTGGATTCTGCTGAACAAAATCATAGAGCAAATCGCTTTCTGTGAACCAATCCTTATCCTTGTCACCAAAGTGGATTTTAACTGAATTTTCAGGAATTTCGGGAGTATCATCATTTTCAGGAGTATAGATTTCCTCAAAAGAAGCAAGTTCGTTACGCTGTGCAATCGCAAGGTCAAACTGCTGTTTGGTAGACAGAAGTAAATCAAGCTGTATTCCGTTGTCAAGAAATCGACTTGTATCAGTCTGACTTAGGTAAGCTATCAGCAGATTATCCATAGTATTCAGTTGTGCAAGGTCATAGTCCTTAGAAACGTAGTTTTCAATGACATTCACCATGCCGTTTCGGGAAGCAATCTCAACAGAGGAAGCAAGAGCCTGAATCTGCGTATCATCAAGTCCCATACTCTGCAAATTTTCAAGAATCAGATTTTCGGCAATGGTCTGACGGAGAATTGCATTGAAACGCTGTGCTTCTTCACGTTCTGTTGTGAACATAACCTTGCCGTCACGGATAAGACCTGAAAACTCCGCACCACGCTCAAAAAGTTTCGGCTCAATTTTATGATACTTTTCGGGAGTAAGCTGTGAAATCATAAACTGTCTGTTTCGAATTTCTCTGTACGGCTTGTTGCCGATAATCTTCTGAGAAGCCTGCCTGTAAGCCTGAATCATCGGCTTTCTCATTGCCTTGACTTCATCACGGATTGCACTCATCTGAGGCATATCCGCCTGAGATACGGTCATTGTAGCCTTGCCATTAGCGTAAATTCTCGCTGAAAACTGAATATTCGCCTTGTTTGCAATTTCAGCCATTTTGAGAATGGTTTCTCTGTCCTCACTGATGTATGTTTTCTGCGGAATGTATCTAAATTCGGTATTGCCGATAATATTTCTGTCCTGCGGAATATGTTCACGGCTTGATTTCTGCAATCTGCAAAGTGTATCGTCAAGACCTGTCACTGACTTGAATCTGTCAACCTCGGAACTGTTTACGGCAACCATAGCGTTCTTGCCGCCGCTGTATGCACAGTAGTTAAGTCCCGATTTATCGAGCGTTTCCTGTAACTGTCTGAATGTATCTTCACGCATGATAGCAACGGTCTTATCTCTGTTATCCGTTGCTTCCTGCCAATAAGTATTGCCGTATAGCTTCATTCTCTCGATTCTCCCTCGTAATATGTCATTCCAATCTTTCGCTCCCTGCGGAGTAATTCTTCTCATGGCAGGATATTGTGTAATCAGCCTTTTGGCAAATTCGTTTCCGGCCTTATCATTATCTGTGCAAATATATATGTTTTCAGACTGTATGCCGTATCTCTGCATTGTCATTTCGACCACGGACGGCTTTACTCCCGACATTGAAACAAGTCTGTAATTGTCGAGGTCGGGATTGAGGTCTGCAAAAGAAACCGTATCAATGGCACTCTCAAAAAAGTAAGTGTTTACGGGATTTCCTTTGGTCATTTCAAAGCCGTAGCCGTCTGCCGAACCCTTTTCAAAGGACTTGAAACGCATACTTTCCGATGTGCCGACCTTTTCCGCACCGACAAGCAATCCGTTCTCATCTAAAATCTTGAAAACTGCGTTTCCTGTCTTTTCTTCCTGCGATAATCTGCCCTCAGTAATCAGTTTGGCGAGCGATTCAGCCGATAACCCCCGAACACCGTGCAGATAGCCTGATATTCGGGTAATGCTTTGGCTGTCAACAACCTTGATTTCACGTTCTTTCGGTAATTCGACTTTGAGGTCATTAGCATAATGACCCTGATTACTGTGATAGTGAGCCTTTGTCGGTATTGCTTTTTCGTCACTGAGCAACTCAACAGCGGATATGAAGTCGAATCCTAAGAATTTCTGAACAAACTGAATGTTGTTTCCACCCTCATTTGCCGAAAACCGGAACCACTTGCCACGTTCACCGAAAGCATTATCCTTAATGTGCAGGCTGTCATGTTCCGTAAGGACATATTCTTTTCCGACTCTTTTCAGGTCAAATCCCTGACTTCTCAAAAAATCGGGAAGATTTACAAGATTGGCACGTTCAATTTGTTCAGCGGTCACTCTCATTACAATTCCTGTCCTTTACTTTTGGATTGAGTCTGTTGTGGCTTTTCGCCCTTGACTTCCTGAGCAAGCTTTTTCATCTGCTTGCGGGAGAAGTAGGCAGGAGCTTCCGATTTGTGAACCGTTACCGCTGACTTGTCACCGTCAAGCCTTGCGGAATACGAAATGCCGTCTTTTTCAAGCTTCTGAATGGTTTCCTGTGCTTCCTTTTCGGACATTTTCGCTATTGACCTGTCCTCTTTGGAAATCTGCTTGAACACTTCGGGATTGATAAGACGAACGTGCGTATCTTTTGCCTTATCCTCAGCGGCCCTAAAAGCAGACTCATTTTCCTTAGAAACCGTGATTGTCACACCCTTAGCGGTTTCAACCGCAGAGAATGGGATTTTCTGCTTTTCAAGTTCGCTCATAATGATTGCACCGACCTTTGCAGGCTCATTGGTGATAACTCTATCTTCCTTTGGAATCTGCTTGTAGTAGTCGGGACTGATTTTTCTCACTTTGGAGCGTGTTTCCTTAATTTTAGGCTCTTGTTTCTGTTCATGAGTAGGTTCAGATTTTACGAAAGTAGCCAGATTTACCGTCTGCGACTTTGTATTCTTATCCGTCCTGTCACCCTCAGCGATACCGCCTTTACCCTCATTGATTGCAAAAATATGCACCTTATCGCTGTCAAGGTTAATATCAACCGAGAATTTTGCCTGTGTACTCTGCAAAATTTCGGAAAATTTAGGCTCAGAAACAGATTTGCCAACGTCCATAAGGGCAACAAACGGCTTTTCGCTGTTGGCTGCGAGTTCCAGAATGTCATTTGCGGTTTCATCGACTACACGGAAGCGAGTTTCACCGAATTGCTCAAATGACAGAAGTCCGACTCTCTTTTCTGTCTTTTTCGGCTCAGGTTTGGTATGTTCCTGCTTTTGAGGTGCAGGCTTTTCAACTTCACGTTCAGCCTGTGACTTCATAAGCGTTTTCGCAAACAGATTGATAAGTCCTGCATGGGAACTGATTGACACATTCCGCTTTGTGTAGAGTTCAGGCACATTTTGAAGCGTTTCCTTTGCAAAATTCTTGACTTCCTTTGCAATTCTGCCGTCTGACGTACCGTTTAAGGTACTTGTAAGGACAAAAGCAATACGGTCATCGGAAAACTTCTCACGCACATCAGCGAGAGCCTGTTCCGAATTAAGGGTATATCTCTCATAATCGTAGTTTTTGGCAAGAGCCTGAGAGATTTCATTTGCACATTGCATATTCGCTTTTGCCGAATCACGAAAAGTCTGTAATGTGGCATCGTCACAAGAGGAGAAGTCGATTTCTTCAAGAAACAGCGGAACATCGGGACGTTCAGCAAACTGACGTTGAATCGCTTCAGCGGTTATCGTGTAGTCCTTATTCCCACTCTGAGATTTTTCAACAGCTTCATGAAAAAGGGCAGAAGCTTCCGTTACTGATACTTCAACGCTCTCGTCCTTACCATACCAACCATCATGTTTGATATAGGTAAACGTATCATCTTTCTTGAGAAGTTCAGCCGTATCCGTCCAGAACTGGTCGCCACTGCTGTGTTCATGTTCATAGGTGAATAGAATGCCATTAGAAAGATTCGACATTTCGTCAAGCTGTTCTTTCTTGCCGTTGTTGATAATGCCGTCAATCATGCTGAGGTCATCTTCCATTGAAACCTCTGCATTGTGCAGATATTCAGTGGAATCAAGCACTACGGTTTCAATCGGCTTATCGAAGTCGAAAATTTCGCCGCTTGACATAAAGTCGATATTCTCAACCTGTGCTTCCGCCTTAGCAATGGTCTTGTCAACGGCATGGTCACTTGCTTCATGCAGTTTCGGAGCATTTTCAAGCTTGTGGATTTTGGATTCAAGTGTTGAAATATTCGCTTTTACTGTTCTGATTTTCTGACCAAGCTTGAACTTTTCGCTCATTGAACCGCTTTTTTCATACTGTTCGGAAAGTTTCGCAAGCTTGTTTCTCTCAGCATTCATGTCAATATCCAGCAAACTTTTGGTGCTTTTGCGTAAACCGTCCATAGATTCCCTGAACATTTCTCTGCGTTTCTGCGGATTGAGAGTCATAAATGACTTGAGAACATTGCTGAAACACTTTAGCTTTTCGGATTTCAGTTGAGTAATGGCAATACGGTCATCAAGCTTTGAGATTTTCTCCTTGTTACGCTTGATACCGCTTTCAAGCTTAGAAATTTGCTTTTCATCAATCGACTCGATTTTATCCTCATTCGCCTTGATGATTTTCTGTGCGATTTTCGGCAGTTTTCCACTGTCAATCAGTTCACTGAGCATTGCATTGGTCGCTTCAAGCCTTGCAGCTTTTTCCTCAAGTTTAGCAATTTTGCCCTCAGACCTACTAATTTTATCCTGAATTTCCGCCTTACGCTCCTGCAAATCGTCAAGCTTATCCATGTAATTGTCATAGCTTGCATTGAAAAGAGGGAGCAGATGTTCGCTTTTATGCTCATCAACCCCAGTTTCAGGCTGTTTCTTTAAATCTTCATTATCCTGTGTGGGCATTTACATCACCGCCTTAGACCGTTTCATAGCTGTCATATGGATTCTGATAGTAACTGTTCTGATAACTGTTTGAACGGTTATTCTGCTGATACTGATTTCTGCCATAGCTTGCGGAATTTCCGTTCTGATAGCCGTTGTTCTGTGTGTTGCCATTCTGATGTTTTGCCTTATTTCCTGTGAAATAGAAGTTGGTTACATAAATATCCGTTGTATAGTGCTTGTTGCCGTTGCGGTCATTGAAACTGCCTGTCTTGATATTACCCTGAATGGCAAGCATATCGCCCTTGCGGAAAAACCTGCCGATATTCTCAGCGTTCTTGCCCCATGCAATACAGCGGATAAAGTCAACGGTCTTGTTGCCGTTTGCGTACCTGTCAACCGCAAGGCTGAACTTCGTGCAGACACTTCCGTTCTGCGTGTTTTTCAGTTCAATGTCACAGCAAAGCCTGCCCATCAAATTTACATTATTCATCGTGTTCGCTCCATTTCCATATCTCTAACAAGAGGTTTCCTGTTAGTTTGTTCATCTCTCTCAGCCTGTTTTTTGTCCTTTTCAGGCTCACTTAAAAACAGAATATCTCTTTCAAGAACTTCCTTAATATCCGCCTGACCGCTGTGCCAACAATCGACATACTTCTGTGCAAGCATAATCTGAATGTCAATCGGCTTTCTTTCAAGCTGTGCGACCGTCACTCCCAGAACCTCAGCGATTTCGGGAAGCAACAGCTTTGCATAGTGCCTGTTGTCAGGCTCAGACCGAAAGAGAAGCATTTCTTCCGTGTACGGCTTCATCGCTCGTTTACCATTCTTGCAAGTTCACTCTTGTCCGTGCCGATTGCAAACTCATACATGAGATTCAGCTTTTCATTTTCCGAAAGCTTCATCAGACTGTCGATTTCAATGCCTGTATTCTCAGCAATCTCGTTCATGCCGAGAATGAGTGTGCCTTTTCGCCATAGCCTTTCGATTTCCTCATACTGCTTATGGGCAGAGAGTTCGTCACTTGCTTCATACTGCATATATGCCGTGCAGATTTCCGCCTGAATTTCTTCGGGCATCTCACGCAGGTTATCCGTGAGAATACCGAGGACACTTGCTGCTTTTCTTAAAACTTCAATATCCATGTCTATATCCTCTCTATCTGATGATTTTCCAAACACTGTTTGGAAAATTCAAATCATTCTTTTCTCGTAGCCCAGTTGTAATATGTCTTGCCGTTGAACTCATTTTCGATGACATTCGGCACAACAACGGTCTTTCTGCCGTTTCTGATGTAGCTTGTTTCCTTGCCCGAAAGCAGGGACTTAATCTGACCTTCGGAAAGTTCCACCCCGAAAACCTTAGTCAGATTCATACCGCACCTTGCAGAGCAGTACCAACCGTACTTGCCCTTGACAATCGGCTTTGCACACTTCGGACAATTACCGATAGACGGCTGATTTTCGCTGAAAGAAACCGAATTGTCAACCGAGCTATATTTAGCGACAAGTCCCTTTACGAAGTCATCTATCTCATTCATAAAGCTGTCAGCGGAAAGATTGCCACGTTCCACTTCAAGAAGTTTGTTCTCCCAATCGGCTGTCAGCTGTGCGGACTTGACCTCATCGGGCATGACCTTGATGAAATTTCTGCCTTTGCCTGTTGAAGTGATTTTCTTGCCGTCACGCTCGATATATCCGTGCTTCACAAGATTTTCGATAGTATTCGCTCTTGTTGCAGGAGTGCCGAGTCCCTTTTTCTCAGCATTTTCGTCAAAGTCTTCTGCACCTGCGTGTTCCATAGCAGAGAGAAGCGTATCTTCGGTAAATGCCTTTGGCGGAGAAGTGAAATGTTCCGACCTTGAAGCTTTTGCCGTAAAGGTCATGCCGTTTTCTAAGTTCGGCAGGCTCTTTTCGTCTGACTTCTCAGCTTCACCGACATTGCTGTCTGAGGCTTTCCAACCTGATTCAAGGACGGTTCTGCCTGCTGCGGTAAATTCCGTATTCTCGCAGATAAGCGTAACCTTGACAGAGCCGTACTTATACGCAGAAGCCGAAGCACAAAGCAGACGGAGTGCCACCAGTTTCAGAATATTCTGTTCACCCGAAGCAAGTGACGAAATATCGCAGGATACACCGCTTTCCGTGGGGATAATTGCATGATGACCTGTGACCTTGCTGTTGTTGATAACCGCTTTGAGATTCGGATTTTCAACCGCACCGAACTCAAAATGTTCACTGATTGCAGGAATAAGGGAATAGGCGGTCTGTTCCATATCGTCACTCAAATACTGCGAATCCGTGCGAGGATAAGTGACAAGCTTCTTTTCATAGAGTGATTGCATATAGTCAAGTGTTTGCTGTGCCGTGTAGCCAAATTTCTTATTTGCTTCACGCTGTAAGGAGGTAAGGTCGAAAAGTTTTGGAGCAGATACGCTCTTGACTTCCTTTTTGACCTCACGCACGATAACAGCAGAGCCATTGCAGGAAGAAGCAAGGAAAAGTGCTTCATTTTCATCGTCAATTCGACTACTGCTTGCCTTGAAACCTAAGTCCAAATCAACCGTGAAATACTTCTGCTTATTGAAGTTGGCAATATCGTTATCACGCTTCACAATCATAGCAAGTGTCGGAGTCTGCACACGTCCTGTATTGAGATGGGCGTTGTAGCGTACCGAGAAAAGCCTTGAAGCGTTCATGCCCACAAGCCAATCTGCCTTTGCACGGCAGAAGCCTGCCTGATAGAGATTATCGTATTCGGAATCGTTTTTCAGCTTATTGAAGCCGTCCTTGATTGCCGATTCTTCAAGGGAGGAAATCCAAAGTCTTTTGACAGGCTTGCGACACTTCACAAGGTTGTACACATAGCGGAAAATACATTGCCCCTCACGGTCAGCGTCCGTTGCACAGATGATTTCTGTCACATCGCTGTTTGTCATAAGGCCTTTCAGGATTTTGAACTGTTCTTTTGAAGCCTCTGAAATCTTGAATTTCCACTCATTCGGAATCATGGGAAGCTGAGAAAAACTCCACTTTGCGGCCCAATCCTCTGAATATTCGTCAGGAAACTTCAAGCCAACCAAATGACCGAAGCACCAGCTAACAATGTAGCCATTGCCATCCATGTATCCGTTTTTCTTTGTGGTAGCACGAAGAACCTTTGCAAGTTTTCGGCTAACCGAAGGCTTTTCACCGATGACCAGAATACTCATGCATTACCTCCGCAGTGATAGTGATGTGTCTTGATGTAGCTATACAGCTTGTATGCTGTGTTGAAGTCAACATTCATTTCTCTGTAAAGTTCCTCAAGACCGTTGTCAGGTACGCTGAGGATTTCAACCGCCTGAATGAACTGCGGAAAAGTGAAGCCCAGTTCCTTGCTGTCATTATCGCAGTAGACGGTTCTCACACCGTCACTTGTGACTTCCTCTTCATAGTCATCATCGTAGAAGTCATCGAAATCGTAGTCATCGTCATTCTTACGAAGTGCCTTGTCAAAGCCCTTATCGTAGCCCTTACGATAAAGAAGTGTTCCTGCAATCGCAGTAGCACCTACTGTTGCAATCGCTCCGAGAGTCTTACAAATCTTGTTCATGTAAATCAATCCTTTCAATTTTTATCAGTATTCCACGGGATTTCCGTAGCTTATTTTCTTAATACTCTGAATGTTGTCGAAGTTTAGACCACACCAATTGTACGAGCCGTAGTTTCCTGAGAAAGCAACACAGCTTGGCAGACAGCCGTCAGCGTGAATGAACTCCACAATACATTTTCCGTCACCGCCAAACGGGTGATAAACTCTGTCGCCCTTGCTGTCACAGATTTTAACGGTAAACTGCGTACCGTTTTCGAGTGTTATGAGAAACCTGTCACCGCAGTAGCCGAAGAAAGTACCCATCGCACAGCAGTAATCACCGTACTCATCACGCATAATGCCTGTGTTTGTAATCGGGTCAGGCACAGCACCCTGAATGGCTGAATATGACGGATTTCGTGTCAGACCGCTTGCTTTTTCGTAGGCAAAGCAGTTTGTCCAACCGTCTATGTAGTCAAATTCCTGTATGACCTCGATGGCTTCCGTTCTCTGAACTGCTGTTGCAAGAACATTTCCGTCCTCATCGGCAATTTTAAAGGTGTATTCGGAATTTTCACGGAGTCCTGTCACATAGCAGAGTGAGTTTGATTTGAACTCAAAGTACATATTATCGATATAATCGTTATTTTCACTCTGTACAGCCGTTACCGTGTACTGTGTATCGGCTTTGCCGTCCCATTCAAGCTTGATACAGGAAACTGAAATCGTGGTTGCCGTCAAGCTGATTTGCTCCGATTTTGTAGTTTCCGTGACGCTTGTTGTCACCACAGTTTCAGGAGTTTTGTGAACTGTCAGTTCAGATTTACTGACATCATAGTGACCGCTTCCGATAAGCGTGAATATACCGCAGCCAAAAGCGATAATCTTGTCAACCAACATTGTTCTAATTGGCATTTGGTTCACCTCTGTTCACCTGAAGAAGTGCCATTGTGAAAACACCAATGTTTCCGCCGAGTATAAGACCTAAAATAAATTTAAGCATTTTTCTGCTCCTTTGCTTTCTGCTTCATCATCTTCTGAAACTCACGGTACTTGCGGGTATATTCGTAGGAATCACCGAAAATGTTGACAGCTGCCGTGTAGAGATTAGGCTCGAATTTCTTTATAATTTCGAGTTCCTCCGTCACTTTTGGATTGTAGGGACATCCGACACAGCCCGTGCGTTTCAGTCCGTATTCCGTGTAGCAGCGTGAGTGCTGTATGTTATAAAATTCCTCATAGGCTTTCTTATCGCTGTCCGTGTACCAGAACACAGGACGATAGGAATTACAGCCTTTGGTCTTGCTTTCCGAAAAACACGTCTTGTAGCTTGCGGAACGGATTCCGCCCTCAGCCTTGCGTACACCGATAATTTCAAGGTCTGCATCAAGTTGCTTTATAAGCAACTTTGCAGGCTTTTTCTTTGCGTACTCACAGCACTTGTTGGAGATTTTGAAGTCGGGCGGATTTGCTACCATAAACTCTTTGAGCCACTTATTTCGACCTATCGAAAATCGGCTCATCTGCACAACACCGCTTTCAGGAGAATAGTAAGCATTGCACCACCATTGGAGGGCAATTTTACAGTTTGGATATTTTTCAAGAAGTTCAGGTAACGGCTTGTCCTCCCACTGAAATCCGTGTAATTGCAAACGCATAATCTGTTCGCTGACGTACTTTGAAAGAAACGGCTGACCGTACTCTTTGCAACAAGTTGGAATTGGCTTGCAGGCTTTGACACGTTCAATCTCAATGCCGTACTTGTTTTCAAGGTAGTCGAGATGTTCCTTAGTTGCCGTATATTCAAGACCGGTATCAATCCAGAAGTAGCGGACATTCTTTTCCTCATCGACATTATGAATAATGTCAAGTACAATATCACTGTCACTTCCACCGCTGATACTGCACAAGGGAGTGTAAGAGCGTGAGAGAACGCTGACCGCCTTCGCATAGCCGTCAATAATAGTAAAGTTCTGCGTATCGAGGGAGTTTTCAAAAGCCTTAGACATTGTGCAAACCTCCCAAGATATGGGCGATTACATCAACCGTCCAGCCGTTTCCGATACATTTGTAACGCTGAGTATTTGAAACTCCTGCCGTATAGTTGTCGGGCAATGTTTGAAGTCTTTCTGCTTCCACAGGTGTCAGCTTGCGGACAACATAATCACCGTCAGGCAAATCAATCTTGTAAAGTCCTGTCTTAGCACCCATACCGCCGCCGTTTGCCGTCATTGTGACCGATTTGCCACGAACCGAGTAAATACGCTGTCCCTGACCGCCTTTACCAATCTGACCGATACGGACAGGATTACAGAAATGAAAATTAAAGTCATTCTGCATATTTTCATCAATCGGAACTGCAATCTTTTGACGGCTAACCTCAGCCTTATAAATCGGGAAAAGATTCGTCCCTGCCTTGTAGTAGGTTGCAGGAATGGTATGTGATTTGCCGTTTACCGTTGCAACAGGAATTGCCACCATAGTACGCTGTTTTCTTTCCATTGTGTTATTGAAAGCGGCATCCTGATAGCTTGCGGTTACGCAGTAGCTTTTATCCTGCCAAGACACACCGTTTTCAAGTACGTCCTGAAGCATAATACCCTTATCGGCTGGCTGTGTGATGTTCGGGATATTCGTCCAATAACAGCGTTTTCTGTACTGACCTGACACCAAAGAGGAATTGATGACAATCGGCTGAACACCGAGAGCCTTTGTGATTTCGTCCTTGATGTTCTGATGAATGGAAAAATTGTTTTCATAGAGAAAATATCTGCACTCCGATTCATGCAAGGCTCTTACATATTCGCTAAAAAGCCGGAAGCCCTCACCGTCACAGGAAGTTTCACGTCCTTGCTTTGCAATAGACCAATATGTACAGGGAGAACCGCCTAACAGTAAATCGTATCCTTTAAACTTCGTGAAATCACCGTCAAATACGTTGCCGTGATGGTTGATTTCGGGATAATTCTTTTCGGAAACCGTCACAGCGTACTTGTCAATCTCGAAAGCTTCATAGGCTTCTACAGGAATGTTCGCCCTTTGCAGAGCCAACATTCCGCAGGATATTCCGTCAAATAAACTTAGGACTCTCATGATTCTTGTTCCTCTTGCACTTAACTGCGATGACAACCGCAGAAATAAGGGTAATTCCCGAAATTGCTGAAATAATAATCTTCTTCATTTGCTATCTCCGTTCTTTATTCATTGTCCTCGTCGGACATATTGCCGTAATCTTCATCGTAGTCCTCATCGAAATCCTCGACCTTGATGTTCTTCTTTTTGCCCTTGCGGGATTTGAGAATGAGTACCGCACCACCGATAATCGCCAATGCACCGACACCGATGAGAATAATCATGTTGCTATTCATTGGAGAAGCCTGTTTCTTATTTACAGTACCCCCGGAACTGTCTGTTTCATCTGTAGATTCTTCTGTACTGTCTGAATCAGCGGACTTTGTATTACCGTTTGTGGCAGCATCCGCATACTTCTTGGACTGTTCCGCAGGGTCTTTGTCCTTTTCACTCTCGTTTCCTGCATAGAGCAAGGAATACAGGTCAAAATCGTCAACTTTGTTGAGGAAAAAGACGTTATCCTCATCACCGTCAGCCGAGTAGTTGATGAGAATATAGAACACATTGCCGTCCTTTGTTGTAACCGCAATAAACTGCATTTCTTCGCTTTCGTAGATGATTTTCTCATGCTTGATAAGAGTTGCATTGCCGTCGGTATCGTAGTAATCGTCGGCATAGTAGTCATGTGCCGACTCGTCACTTTCCGACTCCTCATCTTTGGAAGCACCGTCCTGAATTTCATCGACAAGCTTCTTCATATCTTCTTCACTCAGCTGATTGTCAGTTTCAGCGGTGCTTTCAGAAGCTTCTGATACAGCCATTGTTTCCGCAGACTTTGTTGTTTCTACTTCCTCTGCAAATGCGGAAATCGAAGTTCCCAAACTTGCAAGAGAGAGTGCCATTGCTGAAAGAAATACCGTAAAATGTTTCTTAGCGTTGTGCATTTTTCCTGTCCTCCGTAATTATCTTTTGTTCATGGGCAATCTCACTTGAAGCCGTCAGCTTTGCGATAGCTTCTTCCGTAGTCATGCCGTTATCTCTCAGGTACTTCTTGAAAGCTTCAAACTCCAAAGATTCTTTCTGTGCTTTGAGCTCTTCAAGAAGCTGTTTGTCCTGATTTATCTTTTCTTCAAGCTTTGGAATTTTTCTGTTAAGAGCGTCCAAAGCGGTTTCTTTTCGTGTCATATTCATGCTCCTTAGCAGAGTACAAGTCTTGGGTCTATGTAGTCCCAACCATAGCCGTCCGTGTCGATGTAGATATGAAAATTTACGTTCGTATAGGTTGTTTTCGCAAACTTTTCGCCTTCTTTTACCGTGTCACCCTTTTCAAAGTCACCGATGAGTTCAGCGTTTGCGATTGTAACCTCCGTATCCCGCTTTGTACCGCCTGAACCGTCATACCAATACTGCACATCGTCCTTGCGTATCGTGACTTTCTTATCACTTGTGTTTACGTCGATAATCTCACAATCAAACGGAGCGTAAAGAGAAGCACCGTTATCGCAGTAGTATTTCACACCCTGATACAGACCGTCATTTGAAGCGTTCCATTCCCACATATCGTAACCGAATGCCTGTTTTACGCTGTAATCACGGATTGTATCGCCTGACAGCATATTGCGGAGTGTCTGATGATTTCCATACAGTGATTCCGAACCGCTTTCCTGACCTGAGAGAAGCTTGTAGTATTCAAGCCTTTCTCCGCTATGTGACTGACTATTCAGCTTATCCTCGATAACCTCGTCAAATGTCTTTTTCTGCTTGACGTTGTAATAGAGGCTGCATTCAGTTTTCCAACGATACTGCTCGTAATAGCCGTACATACAGGCATCGTTGATTGAGTCGTTCCAGATGTGTGTATCTGTCGGAGAAACCAAAAACCAAGCATCATTTCCGTCCCAACCCCAAAACGAACGGTCATAGCGTGTGCCGTTATGCATAAAGAAAAATGTGTTTGTCGCACTGTCGATGTAGTAAAACGGCTCTGATGTGCCTGAATACCAACGGTGATCCATAATTCTGAATCCTGTGAGTTCATAATCGTCATTTGGATTGAGTACACGCAAATCAGAGTTGATACAAACGTATCCCTCACTGTCAAAATACTGACTTAGTTCAGAAGTGTAGGCGATAGGCTTGAATCTGTACTTATATGGCTGGTCATTGTAGGTGTAGGCGTCTTTTTCGGCACGGTAATATGTGCCGCTTTCAGCATTTCCGCCACCCCAATAGTTGTATGGGGAGAGTTCCTCCCAACGGGATTGATTATCATACCAATAGACAAATTCGTACTCATCGCTGAATATTTCTTCAAGTAAGTCCTCTGTATCACCGTCGAACTCCCAATACCTGATGTCGCCGTTGTCATCGGCATCAAAATCGTAGTAGTAGGCACAAAGGAAAGACCACAGCTTGTAGACATCAAAATCATATACCGGATCCCAATTGTACACGCTTGAATTTCCCCAATACCAGTTGTCAGGCTTGTCCTTGATGTTTTTCTTGACCGCACCGAAATCTATCAGACCGCTTTGCCAAGTGTCGGAATTGCTAACCTTGAGAATTTTCTCATTGAGGTCGTAGGCAAGTTTCGTGTAATACTTTTCCGCTTCCGACAGGTCGTAGTCCTGAGAAGCGTATGTGCCGAGAACAAATCCCGAACCGCCCAAGATACTTGAAAAAAACATGAGAATGAAAGCAAGCACCAAAGCGATAATCAGAATCGGAACTAAACAGGCAAGCAGAATGTTTCGTGCTTCTCTGTTGTAGATGTTCTTGACGAAGTTAAACGCTTCTTTTAAAGCATTTTTGAACCTGTCACCGAATGATTCTTTAGGCGGTTTCTTCGACTTTTTCCTACGATGTTTGTTCTGTTCACCCTTGCTTTTCAGCTTATCCTCACGCTTTTGAAGTCGCTGATGCGTATCGCCCTGTTTCTTTTCAAGGCGGTCTTTTTTCTTTTGATTACGCTCTTTGAGTTTCTGCGGACTCATCGAATTTGCAGCTCTGTTCACACCATGCCGTTTTACATACTCCACAGCATAGAGAAAATCATTGTCCTCATCGGAATTAACAGCCTTTTGCCAACCGCTTGCCGATAAGCGTTTTCCTGTATAGCTTGCAGGCTTTAGGATAATAGGTGCAGGACGGCTCAAATCGGCAATTCGCCACTGTTTTTTGAGTGCCTTTGCCTGAAACTTCTTTTCCTTTTTCAGCTTTTTGGATAGAGTCTTGAATTTCTTAGCTTCAATCCTGTACTGTTTCCTGCGTTTTTTGTAAATACCCCTGTTTACCTTTTTGGTGAACTTGTCAGCGGATTTTCGGTATTTCCTGAAACGCTTGAATGACTTCTTACGCTTCTTGAATTTAAGCCGTACTTCTTTAAGTTCCTTGCGGGATTTGGCAAGTTTCGGCTTATACTGTTCGCCTTTGAAAAGCTTGTATTCAGCCTTTTTGACCTTATATCGTGCCTTTTCAAGCTTAAACTGTTTCTTCTGTTTAAAGTGCCTGCGAGTACCGACCACGGTATCTTTTGTGATACCGAGCGTTGCAATCGTGCCACGATGATAATCGTCAATGGCTTCCTGTCGGTATTTTTGTTTCAGCTTATACCATACATTTCGCTCTACCGCCTGAGTAGTTTTTAATGTAACAGTTTCAGCACCGAGCACCGTACCCTCAGCGGTATGAAGTGCTGTATGGGCAGTTGCGTTTACAAGCTGTGCAGACCTCTTAAAGCCTTTTCCGATAAGTTCTTTCGGCTTTAGGCTGTCAAGGCATTTGGTAATGGACGGCTTATCACCGACAACTCTTGTTTTGAGATTGACAGCTCTGTGAATCAGACCGTGACCTGTGTATCTGTTGCTTTTTTCACCACGTCCGACATATGCGATAGTCTTGAATTTGCCGTTTTTCCGCTGCTGACGGACGAACTGAATCTGAAACTGTTTTTGATTTTTGCTGTATTTTCTGAGTTTCTTCTCAGCCTTTGCAAGCTGATGATGTGTTCTCGAAAGTTTCGCCATAGAGTATCACTCCTGACTATTTCAGCTGCTGTTCAAGCGGTTTGGTTGTCAGCAGGCTGTACATGACCGTATCGGTGGGGAAATTATCCGTAAAGGGAAGAATAATCTTGTCATAGCGGATAAGTCCTTCACCGGGTCCTGAGTTCGTGACAAATTCCATCTGCTGAGGACTGATATGAAGCTTTTCAGCGAGAATATCTCTGTCACCCGCCGCCTGATTGAGCATATACACAAAGTCCGAGTTATCGAAAATGTTCTCAACTTCCTGTGAAGCAAGCAAGTCCTTGACATTCTGTGTGATCCCCGTCGGTACACCGCCCCATTTTCGGAAACGCTTCCATATTTCAGCGGAATACTTGGCGGTCTGTTCTTCCTTTAACAGAAGATGAAATTCATCAATGTAGTAGCGAGTAATTTTTCTTTCCGCACGGTTCAACGTCACTCTGTTCCACACGTTATCCTGAACGATAAGCATACCGACTTTCTTTAACTGATTGCCGAGTTCCTTAATGTCAAAGCAGATAATTCTGTTGTTGAGGTCGATATTAGTCCTATGATTGAAAAGGTTCTGCGAGCCGTTGACGTACATTTCAAGAGAGTTGGCAACTCTTAAAGCAATTTCGCCCTCATTCATAAGAGTCTTGTGCAAGTCCGAAAGAATCGGCATTTTCTCTCTTGACGGCTTATTTTTGAAGAAGTCCATGTAGATTGCACGGACACAGCGGTCAATAACCGAGCGTTCCTCAGCTGTCAGACCGTACTTACCGCCAACGATGACCTCACAAAGCGAGATAATGAAGTCCGACTTTGTAGAGATCGGATTTTCGTCCATGTTGTCCTCAAAGTTAATATCCATTGGATTGACATACTGTTCCGAGTTGCTTGCAATTCTGATAAGCTGTCCGTGCAGATGCTGAACCAGTGGAAAATATTCGCCCTCCGGGTCGCAAATGATAATGTCATCGGTTGTTTTCAGAAAACTGTCGAGAATTTCACGCTTGACCGAGAATGACTTACCTGAACCCGGTGTGCCGAGAATAAGACCATTCGGATTTTTAAGCCTTGAACGATTTGCCATAATCATATTGCCCGAAACCGTATTCAGACCGTAGTATGTACCGCCAATCTGAAAGAGTTCCTGCGTGGTAAACGGCACAAAGATTGCAATTCCCGATGTGTGCATTTCTCTTGACACCTGAATTTTGTTGATACCGAGTGGCAGAGAAGAAGAAAGGTAATCTTCCTGCAAGTATTCGCAAGGGAGCAATGTGCAGTTATTCTTCTGACAGATACGCTTTAAGAGTTCAAGCTGCAGACCTAAATCTTTCTTGTTTCTTGCGTAGTTGCGGATTGTAATGGAAATATGGAAAAGTCGCTCATTCTTACTGTTGAGGTCATCAAGAAGCTTTTCCAAGTCCGTAATATACATTTTGATTGCAGGAGGAAGAATGTCAGGGTCATAGCCTGCCTTTGAAGCTTTCTTCTGTTCGTCAATTTTCATGGACTCCACGGCTGTCAGCTTTGTTTTTACGAACTTGAGTGCCGTAATCTGGTCGAGCGGTGCAACGTGCAGATTCACGCAGAAAAGGTGCTGTAATTCAAGAAAATCGGAGAGAATACTGTCAGGCAGTTCTCCTGCGAGAATACTCATTCCGTTGATAGCACCGAATGATGCACCAATCTCAAAGTTTGCCTTGTTGAATTTCAAACTTGAGGGGGCAATGAAGTCTTTGGTGTCCCAACCGGCTTTCAACATTTCATTCCAATCGAAAACGAAAGGTTCGCTCTTGAATGGATTTAAGCTGTAATACAAGGTTTCAAGCCTTTCTTTGCCGTTTAAAGCCTTAGCTTCCACGTTAAATCCCTTAAACATCTTGATGACCTCGGTCTGAACGTTGAGAAGTTTCGGCTTTGCCTGTTTATATGAACTTGCTTCAATGGTGAACGTCAGGAACTTTCTGCTCGATTGTCCGTTTTTGCCCGATAACAGCTTTGATTTCAGCATTTCGGAATATTCCGCACGAATGTCATTGAAATCGTCCTCCTGCGTGGGTATCTGAATTTCCCTGACAAGTCCGTCCTGACTTCTGTTCTGATTTTCAAAAGTCAGCTGAAATGTCACTGTATTATCGAAAAAATTGATTAAATCGCAGTATTTCGAGAAAATGCCGTTCTGTTCCTCAAATTCCGCAAGCTGATAGTTGGTATCAAAGAACTGAATGGTCTTTGAAAATCTATGTTCATCAATCTGACATACACCGTCCCTGAACATCTGCGTGTAGCCGATTGTGTTCTGAGTAGACGAAATATCGTCCTTATGTTTCTTGATTTCACTCATACGGGCAAGAAGCATAGCTTTGTCATTCTTGTCGATTTGGTCAATCGGCTTCTTTGTGACCGCTTCCGCACCCGATTTGTAGTCTGTTTTCTTTTTGTTCTTCAAGCCTACTTGCCCCTTTCTATCTTGTTTAAAAGCCGTTTCAGCTTGTTATATTCAATCTGCCTTTCAATACATTCGTAAAGATTGACAGTTCTGTAGGTTCGTTTGCGGGGACGTTTGAAATAACGGAACATATTCTTAATGGTCTGCTCAAAGAAAATGCCGTTTTTCTTATACAGACCGCAGATAAGGGCAGGAGCAGCCACCGCACCCATAACGAAGATTGCACCTGATACGCCGAGCGTTCCACGGGTCAGAAAGAAAAGCGGAATGCCCATAACACCGCCAATTCCAAACGAAACCACCTGTCTTTTGGTTAATCCGAACATGAACTTCTGCTTTATATCGTTCAAGTCCTTTGGTATCTGTACATAATGTGCCATTTTTTATCCTCCTAAACTCATCGAGCGTTAAACACAGATTTTGAAATAGCACCTGTACGCAATACTGTGAATATTAAAGCTACCGTGTATCCCAAGAGTATTGCCATTTGCAGGATAATGCCGTCCGTACTGCTGTTGAGCGAAGTGATCGCATTTGAAAACAGCGTTTTGAAGATACCGAGAGCGATGATGATGAAAAATCCCTGAAATGACAGGGCGAGAAGCTGTTTTACCCAGTTCTTGCCGACACTCGACCATTCACCGCTGTCAAGCATTGTTGCCATTGGGATAGGTGCAACACCTAAATACATAAATACCTCGATGATTCGGGAAGCAAGGACAATTACAATGGCAACCATCATAATCATCACTCCCAAGTGAACAATCAGCGAGATAAACCAGACCGTAATCAACTCACCGAGTCCAAGACTGTTGAGAGCCGATTTTTTGAGTGCAAGGTCGGTAGTCAGGAAATCTCCCGAACCGAAAAGCGTTGTGATACCGCTTGCACAAGCGTCTGTTCCGAACGAAAAGAGTGCTGATGCGATGTAAAAGACGTTCGATACCAAAATTACACCACATAAGGCTTTGATGATCCATTTTATGAATATGGAATCATCAAAGTCCTTGAAGTTATTTCCTCGGATAACAGTCTGTATCAGGTCGTTGAGAAGAATAATTGTCAGAACAAAGCCGCCGATTGGCACAACTACGTTATTACAGAGCGTTTCAATCGTTGTCCATATTGCAGTTCCTCCGCTGGAAGAACCCGTAAAGCTTGCAGGATGACCTGTCAGAAATGTTGAGATAAGACCGTCACTTTGGGTAGTCTTATCAAATGTTTCCGTCATCAAGTCCGAAATGCTGTCAAACTGCGACTTTATGCCGTCTTTGAACAAATCTTCACACCATTCCTGCAAGCTGTCGATTGCATCACTTATGACACCCATAATCTCACCGTCCTTTCATACGATTGCCCACATACCGCCCACCACGCAACCGCTGAAATTAGGTCAGATTATACTGCACCCGTCATCATGTTCTGGAGTACAGGGACAAGTACGATTGCAAGGAGGATAAGTCCAAGACCGGCCATAAGCTGCTTCATGCCCTGCGACTTTGCACCCGGATTATCGTTACCGTAACCTTCGAGGAGGTTTACAACACCCCATACACCGACACCAGCACCGATAAGGCAGATAACGGATTTAAGTACCGTACAAGCCGTTGTGATGAACGAAGAAGTATCCACTTCACCGGAAGCGGCGAATGCCTGTGTTGCACAGGTTGCACCCATGACACCGAATGTTGTGGCAGCGAGAACTGCCTTCTTTGCGAGCCTGCTTCCCTTAGCGAGCCACTTGTGCTTAGGCTGTGCAGGAGTTTCCATAGTGACAGTATCAACTGCCATAGCACTTACATTTTCCATTGTAGTTTTCTCCATTCTGTATATGTTTTTGTTTATCTGTAGCCGAAAAGGGAATCAAGGAGCTGCTGTAATGTGTATTGTTTTTCTCTGTTATTCCGATTTCGGGGTAGATACTATTTTTCGTCCATTTCGTAAACTTCAACTTTCGTTGATTTGCGTAATGTCAGGTAATTTTTTTCTTTTTTACCAACAAAAGCTTCAATATCAAACTTCGCTTTCGGATTATCGTCAAGCAGAAGATGATAATGTTTGTGACGTGTAATATCAAACTTATCTGAGAAGAACGGACGAACGCCTCTCAGCTGTAAGATACACTTTCCACCGTCCATGACGGCTAATTCGTCCTGCGATTTGAGTTCCTTGCCAAGTTTCTGATAATTCAGACCGTAGCTTTCGGATTGACCACGGGTATTTGAGGTATTGAAGCTGTCGATCGTTTCTTTTCCTAAAGATTCGGAAATTTCCTTGAGAGTGGATTTTTCCTTGCCACCTAAGAAAAGAGTGGTATCGCAGTTGCCCTCAATCGTATCGGCATTGTCCTTGTATATCGCTTTCAGCTGTGACTTTGCCTGCAAGATGATACTTGCTGAGATTTCACGGCTTCTGATAGTAGCGATAAGCTTTTCAAACTGCGGTATTTCGCCGATATTCGCAAACTCATCGAGCAGACAGCGTACGTGATAGGTCAACTTTCCGCCCTCTGAATTGTCGGCTTTGGTACACAGCAGATTGAACAGCTGAGAATACATAATTGCAACAAGAAAATTGAATGTTGCGTCCGTATCCGAAATGATGACAAAAAGTGCCGACAGTTCGTCACCCAGCTTGTCAAGTCCAAGTTCATCGTAGCTTGTGATTTCAAGTACCTCATCAATGGCAAATGGTGCAAGACGTGTTGAACAGGAGATGAGGATTGACTTTGCTGTTTTGCCTGCGGCCAATTTGTAAGCGTGATACTGCTTGCAGGCAAATGCTCCGAGCCTTTTTTGTTCCTCGGTCGGCTCTTTGTCTTTCATGTAGAGAAATTCATTGCTGATTTCGTAACCGTCAGGATATTCACCGCCTATCCAACACTCGATAAACTCAAAGAGCCTGTCCATGGCGTTCTTAAAGGTTTCATCGTCCTCACGGCATTCCGAGGAATTTATCATCTCAATCAGAGTTTCAAAGTTGCGTTCTTTAGGCGGATTGATTGTAAAAATCATAGCGATGTAGGCAGTATAGAGAAGCTTTTCAGCCTTTACCCAGAAGTCATCGCCGCCGTTCTGCTGTGAACTCTGCGTATTCTTGATGAGAACGTCAACGAATTTCAGAATGTCCTTTTCTCTGTTCTTTTTGGATATGTAGGCAAACGGATTGTAGTGCATGGACTTGCCGAAATCAATGGTATTGAATACCTTGATTCGGTACGGCTGATGGTAAATCCTGCCGTTTTCGTCCTTGACAGGTCTGCCACGCTGTAGCATTTTTCCGCACTCAATCAGTACCGTACCTTTCGGGTCAGTAACAATGTAGCTTGAGTGCATCTGCATAAGATTTGGCTTGACAAAAAATCTCGTTTTGCCTGAGCCTGAACCACCGATGACAAGAATATTCTTGTTTCTTGCATACTTCGGACTTGACGGTTTACCCATTGTCAAGCCTTCGGTCTGCGTGAGAATGACGTTGTTATCCTTGTCTTTTAAGTCCATATATGGCTCAATATCCTTTTGTTCGCCCCATACAGCCGAGCCGTATTCCGTGCCTTGTCGGAATTTCTTCTTGTTGGCAGCTCGCATCTTCATAAAGAATTTCATAGCCACACCAACCGCAATTCCAATAAGCAAATCAATCGGATTGAATGACGGCAGTATACGGGCGAAAGCTGTACCGAGATTTGTCATGGCAGGAAGTATCTTTTCTGAAATATTCTTACCCTCTGCTGTACGAAAAGCAAAGCAGATAATGTTTCCCACATAGCCGAAAATGACGTAGGCAAGGTTGTTCAGAACGGATTTTTTGACTTTTCTCGAATCCATTCAAATCACCTTAGTGCGACATTTCCTTAGACTTCTCACGAACCTTTTCTTTCTTTTTAGGTTCATGGGCAACCTGTTTCGCCATATCCTTAATCTGCTGACGTGTGATTTCGGCACGATTTCCTGTGAGTTCGCCTTTCTTTACGCTCGCAAACTCACCAAAAGCCCTTTTGAAATCTTCTGTTTTGCCTGCCTGAAAGAAAACGTGGTAGGTATCGCTGTTTGGCTCTTTTTTAACTGCATAATCAATATCATATTTCTTTGCAACCGAGAGAAACTCCTCAATACACTTGATTTCCACGTTTTCAAGCCTGCCTGAATGTTCTGTCAGCTTCTTCATGGAAACTCTGCCTTTTCTTTGCGACTTGCCCGAAAGAAAGTCATTCATCGCAGATTTCAGAACATCGGCTGTCAAGTCCTTGCTTCTGACTGATAAATCTATGGTCTTTCGCAAGCCTTTTTCAAAATCATTGCTCATGACGGAAACTCAAATACTGCGTCGATGTTGTCACGAAGCCACTTGATGAAGTCTGACTTGACAGTGCCAAACTTTTCCTCATCGTCATACTCTGCAACCACAATGCCGTTTTCGGAATCGCCGTTCAGATAGACAACGAAGCCGTAGCCTGAATCATCTTCATACTCACCACAGGTTACGCAGGCAACCGCATTTGTGTAGTTAAACGCTGTTCCGTCCTGAGAGATAAATGTTAGGGTCATACGCTCACTCCTTTCCCGCTTACTAATTTCAGTTTAGCAAAATGAAAAGCTTAAATCTCTCAAGTATTTTCAAGTGTTTTTCAGTTCTCTAAAGTGTTTTATTGCTTTTTCAAACAGATTCAAGTGACAAAACAACAATTTTACCATCTTAACGAAACGACATGATTTCATATTGAATTTTCTGATGATTTGTGATATAATGAAAGCAATAAAAACAAACTAAAAAGTTGCGACACTGTCACAACTTTTTAAGAAGGGAATTTTTTATGGATGTGTTGATGAAATATGCAGAGTCTGCTGATCTCTATTCCAAAATATCTGATCTCATAACAGCAAAAAAATATACCGTTTCTCGTGCTGTAAATTCTGCAATTATCTTTCTCTATTGGGAAATTGGAGAAACAATCTGTCAGGATATTTTGCAGAATCACAAAGCCGAATATGGTAAAAGCGTCATAAATGAGGTTGCAAAGCAATTATCTCAAGATTATGGAAAAGGATTTGATCGAACAGCAATTTTCAGAATGGTACAGTTTTATCAAGAATTTCCGGATAAAGAAAAAGTTGCGACACTGTCGCAACAATTGACGTGGTCTCATTTTGTAGTTTTGCTGCCGATAGAAGATGCGTTGAAAAGAGATTTTTACGCAGCTATGTGTAAATCTGAAAATTGGAGTGTTCGTGTCTTGAGAGAACGTAAAAATTCAATGCTTTATGAACGAACAGCCATTTCAAAAAAGCCTGACGAAACAATAAAGAATGATATTGCACTTCTTATGGAAAAAGATAAAATGTCTCTTGATTTGTTTTATCGTGATCCTTATGTGCTTGATTTTCTCGGACTGAAAGACACATACAGCGAAAAAGATCTGGAAAATGCAATTCTCTCTGAACTGGAACATTTTATCCTTGAAATGGGCAGTGATTTTGCTTTTATGGCAAGACAAAAACATTTTGTTTTGGACGGGAAAGACTACTATATGGACTTGCTTTTTTATCATCGTTCTCTCAGACGACTTGTACTTATTGAATTGAAACTTGGTGCGTTTGAACCTGAACACAAAGGGCAAGTAGAGTTGTATCTGCGATGGCTGAAAAAGAATGAGATGTGTGAGGGGGAAGATGACCCGATTGCTTTAATTCTTTGTGCAGAAAAATCACAAGAAACAGTAGAACTGATGGAATTGGACAAAGGCAGCATTCATGTTGCTCAATATCTGACCAAAATGCCGCCGAAAGAATTATTAGAAGAAAAATTGGCAATCGCTATTGAAAATGCGAAAGAACAATTAGAGCAAAGATAGTTCATACCAAAAAGGCTCTCCCACCTTACCAAGTGAGAGAGCCTTTCCACTTTTAGAATAACTTTTCAATTTCTTTTTCGCCAATATCAAGGTGATAGTAGATCCCCTGATAGGTCATAAACATCTCTTTGGAGATTGTCACAACCGCCTTATTTTCCAGATAGCGTTTGATAAGGATTTCTCTGCGTTCATTGTTTGGAATCAACAGAATCTTATCCAGTATTTCCTTTTTCACACGAGCCGATTTCGAGATCAGATCTTTCAGTTTGTTTTTCAAATTTGCTATTTCACCCTGAAAAATATTGCTCATTGCATTCTCTTTTGCAACTTCTACCATACTATCCAACTGCAGCTTCACGCTTCTGATCTGTCGGTCGATCATAATATACTGCCACAAAAACTCTTTACCTGTCAAAATAGTAGACCTCCTGCATTTTCTTTATGAAATATCTTCCGTCCAGTCCGGACAACAGCCTGAACCACTCCGACAGAAAAAAGCTTTCCAGTTCTTCTTTTCTCCGGTACACAGAATCGCTTTTGGTATGATGTCTGACAGCTAAGAGCGTGTATTTGTAACTTTCTGCTGCCACAATGACAATGGCATGGGCAAGCTGTATGTAGCCGTCAAGTAAAGCTGACATCCAGTTCACCGCTTTTCAGCTGCCTTTTCAGATCACTTACCAAAGTATGATAGAGTGCTTCGCTATCCGCTGATACATAGCGAAGCATTTCAAGGAAATTTCGAATTCCGAAAACTTCAAGATTGACATCGAACACCGCTTTCTTGTCCTCTGCGAAAATGTCCAGAATGATTCGGATGATCTCTGCGGTGTCTGCATCGTTAAAATTGCCGATGTTCACCATTTCGCCGCTGTCGAGCAGTGCGAATACTGCATAGGGGATCACTTTGTTCTCTGCAAGGTACATCGTTCTCTGTACAAACTCTTTGACCTTGTTCAGCATAATCGGTCTGCTGTACTCTGTTACGATCATTTTTTCCATAGTAAAAACCTCCGTTATTTTCTTTCTGTCATGGTGTAATAGCTGCCAACATCGTAAACAAGCCAGTTTTCCAGCTTGTATCTGGCATAGTCACGTTCTTCTTCGGTCGCATAAACTGCAAGAACCACTTCATCGCCAAACGTTGTGAGTGCGGTAATCGCAAATTCAAGGGTATCCGGATTGAAATCATCATTGACGATTTCGCTGATAACTCCGCTCGCACTGTTCATGAAAACAGGCTGAATCATTGCGATTACATCGCAGTTCAGTGTGATTCCGTCATAGGTTTTGATTAATCTCATTTTTTTACTCCATCCTTTCAATTTGATTCTTCACGCAAAAGCAGATCTTTGAGTGTTTCGTAGCTTTTCTGTGCCTGTTTCATACGATAGGAAGTCCCTTTCATAGCAAAAGCAAATGTTGCAGGCATAATGCGGTCAAATGTGCGTTTCTTCTTCAAATCAGTGCAGTTTCCCATATCCGTAATATCGATATTGGTGGTTACGATCATTGGTAAATTTGCTGAGATACGGGTATCCACAAGGCTGTGAACACGTTCCAGTGCAAAATCTGTGCCACGTTCCGCTCCCAGATCATCAATAATCAGCAAGTCGGGAGCAGTAATGCTCCGGATATACTCAGCATATTCTGATTCGCTGTAGAAACAGCTGCGTTCCACGATCTGCATGGTAGTCAGCCATTTGACACGGATGCCCTGATTCAGCAAAGCATTTGCAATGCAGGCTGCCAGATAGGTTTTACCCGTTCCCACATCACCATAGAGGAGAAGTCCGATCCTGCCCAGTTTTTCAAAGTTTTTGATATAGTTCATACCGATTCTTTTTGCTTCAGAAGATTCCACCGCTGCAATGTCGGCTGACAGATAATGTTCGGGAATATCAGCATTTTCTTTATTCTCTCTGATGACAGATGCAAGCTGTTGCTTTGCATTTTCCCGTTTTTCTTTTGCAAACTGACAGGCACAGCAGCAGCCGACAATTTCCGGCATTCCCATTTTCAGAAACCGCTCAGGCAGTCGGAACTGCTTTGCTGTACCGCATTTTCCGCAGTGCCACAAACCGTCCTCAGCGAGATAGTCCTCTGTGTTTTTATTCTTGATAAAGTTTTCTTCTGCATTTTCAGAGAGCGTCTGAAAAATGCTTTTCAGTGTATCATGCATTGTGTTTCCTTTCTGCTGTCAGATACTCCATAATATGCTCAGGAGCAGCGTTCCAAAATTCCTTTGATATGCCATATTTCATCTGCATAATTATTTCCAGCGGGGCGGTATCCGGTTCTTTGCCATATTTCAGACTGAGAAGATATTCTTTTGTCAGCTCCGAAGAATATTCCTGCAATATGCTGTCTGCTGCAATGTGATAATGCTCACAGAGAATCAGAAACCTATCCCAGAAGCGAAAAACATTCTGCTCTTTCAATTCCTCCAAGGTATAGATACTCGATGATTCCGCCATTTTCTGAACCGTTTCAGCAAATGAGATCTTTTCGATCTTGCTGACAAATCCAAACACATCACCGCTTTCACCGCAGTGAAAACAGGTGTAGATCTCATCGTGAAAGAGATTCAGGGAATTGGTCTTGCTGTGGCAGAATGGGCATTTACAGCAGTCTTTCTCGATCGCTTCGTATTTTCCCACCACCGAAGAAAGCGGATTTTTCAGGCGGATAAACTCCAGTAATTCCGTATTGATAAACATTTTCTCACCTCACAAACTGGTCGAATGGATTGACGTTGACATCGTAAGCCGAACTTTGTGCAGGCGGTTTGTCCAGCTGAGGATAATCTTTGGAAACTCTTTCGATCACCCAGTTCAGAATCGTGTGATAATCTGACTTGTATCGTTTTCCGCTGGAAAGCTTGTAGTTGTTGAGAATCTCAATGCACTTATCCACGAATGCCTTGGAATGCTGTGTCATCAGCTTCTGATATTCTTCTTCCGTCATAGTGACAGCCTCTGCATATTTCTTCTTATCCGCCTTTTTCTTCGGCGGAGCAGAAGCCGTTCTATTTAATTCTTTCATATTTGATTCTTTCGTACTTGATATGTAAGTATTTAATTGTCCCTGGTTTTCTACATCCTGATTTTCAAGATACAGGTTTTCTGCATCTTGTTTTTCTGTATTTGGAACATCTGCATTTTGATTTGTTTCAGACTGCTTTTTGAGAAACAGTTCCGGACATTCCAGACCGTCAGGGATATTCTCGTATGGAATTTCGTAGATGTGATAAACATACTCAAACCTTCCGCTTTTGGAGTAGTTCGGCGGAAGCTTCTCCAGATACACATACCGCTCATCGATCAGTTCATGGAGGGCAGCACGAACTGCCGTTTCACCCTCTTTGCAGATCTTCACCAATCCGGCAATGGAATAGTTCCAGTCACAGGGCAGACCCAGTATTTTGGACATCAGCCCAATTGCTTTCAGACTGAGTTTCTGATTTCTCAAATGATGATTGCTCATGATCGTGAAGTCAGTGTTCTTATGCACTCTGACAACCGATGAATTTGATTCATTTGCCATAATAACCTCCGAATAAATAGAAAAAGCGTTCCTCACTGATATATGAAGAACGCTTTTCGTCATCTATTCAATTTTCTTTGCAAATTTAAGCCTGTCTAAATTATATTTTTATGTTTTTGAATGTAAAATTTTCGTGAATCCAAGTTCGCTAAGCGTATTATGACTGTGGAACCGTTCCATCGTTTTTTATTCTGGTCTTTTCAATAAAGTCCGTGGTAATTGTTTTCTGCAGGAGTGCATCGCCGATATATTTTTCGTTTTGAAGGATTCCTTTAACTGTACTAAAGTGCCATTTATATCGCTTTCCACCAGTCTTGATTTTATCTCGTTCCAGTCCTTCTGCAATATCTCTTAAACTTGCTCCTTCTAAGTACTCTCTATAAATTCTTCGGACAATTTTTGCTTCACCCTCATCAATGATAAGATTGCCATCATCGTCCTTTGTATATCCAAGGAAATGCTCATGATTAACCAACACCTTTCCTTCCTGATATCGGAACTGCAGTCCCAGCTTTACATTCTGCGACAAGGATGCGGACTCCTGCTGTGCCAGCGAGGCCATAATGGTAAGAAGCAGTTCTCCGGACGCTTCCAGTGTATTGATGTTTTCCTTTTCGAATATAATGGCTATATTCTTTTCCCTCAGCTGTCTCACATATTTCAGGCAATCGATGGTGTTTCTTGCGAATCGGCTGATGGACTTTGTAATAATCATATCAACTTTGCCGGCCATACAATCATCGATCATTTCATTGAAGCCTTCTCGCTTCTTGGTATTGGTACCGGAGATTCCATCGTCCGTATAGATTCCGGCAAGTTGCCATTCTTTATTTCTGCCAATATATTCTGTATAGTGCTGAACCTGCATTTCATAACTTCCCGCTTGTTCATCGCTGTCAGTACTGACTCGGCAGTACGCTGCGACCTTTAGCTTTGGCTTATTTTCTTCTTTTGATATTCGGTTGCCTGCCCGCCTTCTGGCAGGAATCAATGTTACATTCTCATTCATTTGCTACCTCCGTAATCTGACTGTACGCATACTCTGCCTGCTTGTATGGATCATCATATTTTTTCGTTACTTTCCCGATGGCGAAAGTGCCAATCTCCACTTTTGGAGGAACCTTATACTCTCGTATTCGATTTTGGCTTCTCGCATTACTTTTTCGGATTTCCTGTACCTTTGCAAAAGTATTCTCATCCACAATCTGCGGATAATACTCAGTACCAACATACACCTTATTTTTCAGAAATCTGCCAATCATCGAATGGGTTTTATCAATGCCCGCTTTCTTAGCAGCGGCTCTCATAGATCCACATTCCACGTATTCATGAAATAGTCTCCTCACTTTTTCTGCATTGGTTTCGTCAATGACTGCTTTTCCATCTTCAATGATGTATCCAAAGGGTGTATGTGTCATGCTCTCACCAACCTTTCCGTCAAATTCAGTCCGCATTTCAAATTAAAGGTTATTTCATCTCTGGAACGGGCTGTAATCGTATCAACATATTCTAAAAACAATGTATCTTCAAACTCTTTGATTTCTGTTTTCTTTGATACAAACCGCATGAGTTTTTGTGCCTCATCCAAATGAGTAAGATCTCCGTTAATACTTTTTGAAAGAACTTCTTTTTCTTTTGCAAGCCTGTCAGCCTCCAAGGTCAGCCGGTTCTTTTCTGCATGAAAAATCTCCGGCTCTATATAACTAGAAGCCATCAGATTGGTGAGAACCATTATCTGCTCTGCGTTCTGTTCTATCTGTTCTTCTAAATCCAGTACCTGATGTAATCTTCCTTTGTTATTCGTTCCCTTGAGATCTGAAATAAATGGTTTCAGCACCTGTGTCTGTGCTGTCTGAAGTTTTCTAATCATTCTCAAAAATGCAAACTTGATATCCTCGTCACGAATAAACATCATAGAACAAGCATTTTTATCTGTTATATGTGTGTTACAAGTCCAAGACACATATTTTCCACTTGGCTTATAATGCTGTCTTCGCTTGAATTTCGCTCCACATTCCCCGCAGATAATCTTCCCAGAAAATACATAAAGGTGTTGGTACTTTCCAATACCTGTTTCGATGCTTTTTTCCTTGCCTCGTTGCTCCATTACTGCTGCCGCCTTATCAAAAATCTCATGACTGACGATTGGCTCATGGTGATTTTTGCAAAGGTACATATTCTTTTCCCCATAATTGTTATGACGATTGAAATTATCATCCGTGTAAGTCTTTTGAAAAATCACATCTCCGGTGTACTTTTCATTCTGCAGAATTCCTCGCACCGATGTTGAGCACCATTTTCCGCCCTTCTTGCTTGGAATGCTTCTCTGATTAAGTTCTTTTGCTATTACATAAGTTCCCATTCCATTAATCGTCATGGTAAAAATATCTCGGACAATCTCTGCCTCATCCGGAACAATAACCATCTTCCCATCCTTGTTCTCATATCCATATGGAGGATAGCCGATAATAAATGTTCCTTCCTCATAGCGATGTTTAACAGACCACTTGCTGTTTTGAGAAATGGATCTTGACTCACTTTCCGCAATAGAGCTTAATATGGAAAGCATCAGCTCAGAACTCATGTGTTCCGTATCGATGTTTTCCTTTTCAAAGTACAAGTAGATATTCAGCTTTGCCAGCCTTCGGACCATCTCCAAACAATCCGCCGTGTTTCTTGAAAATCTGCTGATAGATTTCGTGATCACACGGTCGATTTTTCCATCTTCACAGTCTTTCAGCAGTGCAAGAAGTCCATCACGCTTTTCCACCTTCGTGCCACTGATGCCTTCATCATAATAAAGGCCTGCATATTCCCATTCAGGATTGGAACTTATAAAATTGTCATAATGCTCCTTCTGCGTTTCCAAACTCAGCAGCTGCTCATCGGATTTGGTGGATACTCTGGCATAGGCAGCAACTCGTGTTTTCTTTTTCTCGGTGAAGTCTCTTGCCACTTCGATTTTTGTTATCCTTGCCATCGTCTCACCTCCTTGCTTTGGCAGTACTATATATCACTCTAAAGGGTGTAATTATCAAGTTATATATCCAACAAATCGCTATAAAACGGAGAGAAATTTTGAGCATTTAATTCCGATATTCTGTCATATTCATCAATGGATATAAGGCCCTGTTCAAGCAGATTTCTCGTTATCTTCTGTGCCATTTCATATTCAAAGTCTTTCTGCATAGCTTCCTTTGTCATCCTGCGCGGAGGAACTTTGGCAGCAATAGGAATGTTCTTACTCACCTGCATCTTCTCTACCTCCAAATCGATCACTTACATAGCATCTGTGGCAGCAGTATTTACGATTGCTGTTTCCATAGGAAATAAATGTCTTCCCACAGTATTCACAAATGCACTCATAATTTGCTTTCTTATCCACATCCATAAGATGGCTATTCCACCATTTATTTCTGCAAATATCTGAGCAGAACCGTTTCTGTTTTCTGCCAGGATTCTGACGGACTGGCTTACCACAGCATCTGCAGGCAGTTACCATTCCATCTCCCGGTCCGGCAGTCCCTGTTCTTACTCCGCCTAATCCGTTTCTTTTGCAGAATGTTTTGATGGTATTGACGGATACCGATAATGTATCTGCTACCTCCTTATAGCTCATGCCCTTTTCACGATATATTTGTACTAACTTTTTCTGATTCTCTGTCATCCTGACACCTCCAATTTCTGAGGTCATAACCTCTACCAGTGAAAGGACAACTAGCTCTGTTTTAAGTACCAAAGAGCAAAAAAATAATGCCCATCAGAGGTGTTAATCTCTAACGGGCAGTGTCATTACTTCCTTATTAAGTTATTTCAAAAGTTCATTCACTCTCTTCTGCACGGCATTATAGTTATATCCGGCCGCGGTTAATCTTTTCTTTCTGTCCGTGCCGTTTCCCCACTTGCCTTGAATAACTTCTCTGGCAACCTGATCCACCGATTTGGTACCGGAATTCTTCTTTTCACTCGGTGTATCTTTTTTCACGGCTGAAGTTCCGCTAAGATTTGCCGTTACCTTTTTAGCCAGATCACCTAGTCTTGAATAAAGCCAATCACCGGGACACGATTTATTGGCGAACCAACGATGTACCGTAAGAACCATCTCATCGGATTTTGGCTTGTAATTCAGAGCCTTCGGCTTGCTTCCAAGCCACAGAAGTTTCTTCTTTCCATTGCGCTTGCAAATATCGGTGCAAAGCTTGATAAGGGACGCATACACTTTATCGTTCATGGCATACGGATGTTTTGTATCCGATGCACATTCAATCGTCACAGCTCTCTGATCATTGGCATTGGAAGAAGAACACCAAGAGCGATTTTTCTCTTCCACATACATGCCAACTCTTCCATCTGGACCAATGCCATAGTTGCAGCTTGCCTGTCTGGATCTTGGTGCAAAGATGTTTCCTAAAGTTTCTACACTGCACTGACCTACTACGCAATGCGGTGTAATTCTGTCAATGGAATGTGTTCTCTTTCCGGAATGATTTGGACTGAGTCTTGTGTAAGATACCATTTTACTGTTTGTATAAGCCATATTATTTTTCCTCACTTTCTGCTCTACCTTGGAGCTACTCAAATAACGATTTGATTTTTTCTTTGTATCTGATGTAAAAAATAAAGTCCCGACAGGATTTCTCCCATCTGGACTTCAACTCGTCTTTATGTGTTTTCTATTAATTATCTGTAAAAAATAATGCCTCCCTCCACGCATCAACATATCCACTTTTATATGCAATCTCTATCATCCTTTCGGCATCACACTTTAAAAGTTTATTGTCTTCAAATCCTTCCAGAAGATAATCGATCTCTTGGGGAAAATCTCGCTTTGAAAAGAATTCTTCATTTCTTGTATTATGCTGTGGCTTTTCCATATTAACTTCTCCATTCTTCTAACAATTAACAATTTGCTGTATGTTACCATGCTATCTCCGTAGAATCAAGTTATACTGCAAATAAAAACTGGTTCAGTAAAGTTTCTTTTCAAAGACCAAATGAATCACAATATACTTATTTTGTTTTACTACTTATACTAATCTTCATCCCCCACCTCCTGTTCTGCTCTGTCATGGAGCTGCTCTAACACTGCTTTGATTTTTACTGGAATTGGAAGTCCCAAATGTCCTGCATTCTCAAGAAGGCTTACTCCTTCATTTGAAATGTAGAAAAAGATAACTGCCGTTCTAAGTACGCTGCCTGTGCCAATCACCTGCATATCCAGAATGTTTGCAATCCCTACAAGCAGAAAAATAAGGACCTTTCTGCAGATGCCTTTAAAACCAACTGCACTGGATAACTTCTTATCTGCAATGGCACACATCACTCCTGTGATATAATCTGTGATGACAAATAAAAGAAGTGCGATAAGCAGTCCATCACAGCCACCTAGAAAGTAGCCAAGCCACCCTCCGATTCCGGCAAATAAAAGCTGAATCATGTTCCAAAATTCCTTCATTGATAAATCCTCCGTTTCTTAAAAATTTGTATAGAAAAAGCGACTGCTCAAATATAAGCAATCGCCTCATCTAGCAGTAAGTATTAAGCCGTTCTTTTCCACATATAGCAGGTAACATACGGCTGAATGTTATTATGACGATTGGAAGCATTGGAAGCTGAGATTGAATGCGTGTGGGATGCACTTTGATTTCCAGTTTTCCAAGTTGAAGTTGCTCCTCCGGATGCAGTTCTTCTTACAAAAGCACCTCTTCCGCTTGGGTCTGAGCCACTTGCTGCTGCACCGCTGTCGGCATTATATGTAAGCGAATGCGTATGAGAGACACTCTGATTTCCTGTTTGCACTGCCTTTTGTCCACTCTCTGCCCCGGTCAAAAGATGCGTATACTCTCCGCCCTTTTGATTTGCTGCAAAAAAGTCCACGGACGTATTGTTGCTGTCGGTACCTGTTCCAACACCAACAGGCACTCTTCCTTCTCCCCAGGATACCCAAATTCCACCCATAATGTTTGTTGGATTTGCAGAACTGGTACTCATATAGATGCTGCCAATCGGATACAAAAGATCCAGTAAAAGAGCAGGAAGCTTTCCTTTAGGACAAAGCATATTCACTAGATTGTTTTGAATCTGCTCCATCATATCCCGCACTTCCAGCACTGTTCCGTCATCCAGTACGCAGGATAATTTCTTCCTAAAAACAGCATTGAAGTTGCAGTCCAGCGTATCTGCAAGAGTCGCTTTTTGTCCAAACGCAACACCTCTTCCCCCATGCAGAAAGTGCATAAGATACACCGCTGTTGAAACAAAGTCCGAATAAGTCACGGTATTAAATTCATCCGATAATGTATAAAGAACATCATAACTGTATTCCGGATCCAGATCATTGTTTGCACATACATTGGAGCCAGGGTTTATCTGCACTTCATTTCCATAATTCTTAAGGTCTGTTCGCTTGTATTTTACAGTGAGAGTAAGTGTATTTTTCCCCAAGCAGGAAGAAAATACAGCAGAAGTCGTACTTAAAAAGTACGTTCCATCATTATCCGTTTCGCCCAATGCATTGCACCGTTCGCTCTTTATACTGGATAATTTAGGAGATGCATATGACACAATGGAAACAACGGCACTCTTGTTTACCGTCCTGTTTCTGCTGTCCGTCACTGTAATCATAACGCTCACTTCTCCGCTTTGTGAGATATGATCCATTTCCGGTAGTTCCGGATAATCTGTTGTCCGGATCCTGCTGTCTGCTGTCATTTTCACTTTTTTAATTTCCGAACCATATGCCCCTGCGCAGCTAATTGATTTCAGTTTAAGTCCGCTTTGTCCCTGTACATAAATTCCCCACGAAGAAGGAACAGCTGAATCATCCACATCTGAAAACGTTACGGACGAAATACTGGGAATTACAGTGTCCGGAACAGATACTGTCAAATTTGTAGTAAATGTCTTGTATACTTTTCCTCCAAACAAAACCTGTCCGGTAATATTTGCAGCACCAGTGATATCATCCGTCACTGCATTACACCAACTGATAGGAATTGCATAAGAAATCGATGATGTGGAGGAACTTATCGTGTTGCTGTATGATCCTAATTTAAAGGTTACATTATAGGCTGCATCCGAAGATGTGCAATCAAATTTCACCGAAGATGCTGTGCTTCCATTCATCAAGCCGCCAAAAGCACGGATGCCGTTCCCGGCTTTTTCAATCTCATAAAACGAAAACACTTCTTCATATAGCTCCGATCCATCTACAGTGATCTTCAGCGTGAAAAAAGGTTTGCTGATCGATAATGTCGAACTGGTCATCTTTGTATACTTCTTAGTTCCCATAAAATCTTCGCTCTTATTGACGGTCCATGTTGGACTCTGTTTTGCTCCATCCACATAGATTGCCACTCCATTCTTTGAATCCGCACCATATATTGCGGTCGATGCCTGAAACACAATCGACAGCTTCGTTGTGGCTCCGCTTACCGAGCCATTCGCCGTAAGATAATACAGCGACTTTGTCAGTTTTCTAGTTGTTGAACTCATAGGCTAGTCTCCTTTCTACACATTTCTCCATTTGATTCCCATTCCCTGAGGTGTGGAAATAAAATCAAAATATCCACCATCTGATGCGGCTCCCACACTCAGCTTATCCATTGCTTCGATTGCATTGATGTGCATCTTGTTATACTGAATATAGGCAACCTCCATACCATTCTGTTGAAAGCTCATCTTTTCATTATCGATAACAATCGAATACGGTGACTCATCTCCGGCATTTTGCTTTCCAATGCTTAAACCTTTTTCTGTGAACCTCAGATAAATGCTTGTTTCCAATTTATAATTTTCAAGATCCTGTTCCTGTTTATCCACAGCATCACGAACAGACGAAATAGTGATCTGCATTCCACTTGCATTCTGCTCCACATCTGTTACTCTTCGTTCCAGTTCTTCTACTGTTGAGCCATCCACCTTCGTCTTAACCATTTCTACGGTGCTGTTTATCCGATCCGATGTTTTCATGATTTCGGCAGATGTCTGACTGACTTCCTTTGTCAAAACATCTGCCGCATTTTTTAATTCATCGATACTCTCTTCATATCTTGTGAAATTTTGAAAAGTATGTTGGCAGCACGTTAGTAATGTCATAGTGCATCACCTCCCGTATCAGCTGGACACATCACACTGAAGCGTCATAATACTGTCAATGTCTGCTGCAGATAAATAAATAACCTTGCCCGCCTTATTAAAAGTCATTTCTTTTCCGTCTTTATCCTGCGCATACCATGTATATGTAAGACTTTGTTTCTCCGAAGCACTGGCCCATGAAGTTCCGTTATATTTCATCAAGGTCACACTTTTTTCTGTGTGATCAATCTTATACCAGAAATCTTCGGACTTTGGTGCAGAAGGTGCGGTTTCACTAATACTTCCAAGAAGTGAATCTACTTCCTTCTGATTGGTTCTTACAATTACATAAGGAACTACACCGCCTAAATTATTCTTCACCGTATATCCGCCAATGGACAGCATTTCTGAAACATACGGATCCGACTTATCTTCCACTGTGATAACATCCACATAAGCTTTCCCACCGTAGGTCATGGTGCATCGGTAAGACTGAATATTTATAATATCCGAGCCGGATACCGTAAGCGTTTCGGATGTTTCCCCGCTTATATTTGTCCATGAGCCGCTGGAATATTTCGCCCACTGATATGCTGCTGATGTAATCGCTGTGGAACCTGCATAGGCGGATGTCGCAAGCAGAATACTGCCCGACTGATTCTGTACGATGGTTCCATTGGGTGCATAAACAGAAAATACTACTGCCGATGCACCGTTGCTTCCCGCTTTGGATTTTGTCCAGGTAAAAACCTTTGTAACTGTCTTTCCGGAGATCGTAAATGTCAGCGTGATATTGCCTGTTAATGTTGCATCTGTTCCAAGATTTGAAGATGCTGCTACAGAAAGTTCCAGCTTTCCTGCTGCACTGGCTGTTGCTGCTGTATTGGTCTTAACCGTAATTCCTGTTGGCAGTGTTCCCACAGCACAAGTACAAGCCGTCTGCGTAATACCTACATATCCGGTAAAAGGAATTGCAATGGTGCTTGCAGCAGATGTCTTTCCTTCTGAAGTACAGGCAATCGTCTGGGTTTCATTCCCAAGAACCACAGAAAGTCCTCCTGTTCCGGCAGATCCCGAATTTCCCTTATCTCCTTTGGCTCCATCATAGATTTTCGTAATCGTGACAGTATCAAACACATCACTCTCTGAAGTTGTCACTCTGATCTGAGCTACGTTGCTGACAAAAATGCTATGAGCCGGCTTCACCACCAATGTTCCTCCGGTAATAGAAGTATTGTCGGAGGTGGTCGGATAATCCGTCCATGCACCGCTGCTGTTTTTATACTGCCATTTGCTAATGGTCACTCCCTGTACCTGTGCCGTCAGTGCTGCCTGAGAAGCACCTACCAAAGCCTGGGAAGTATCATACTTAAAGACGTAGGTATCACTGCTCACCGTACACAGCTTTGCATTGGCTGCATTCTTCACCAGAGTATAGGTAATATCCGCAGTGATATTGATGGTATTCTTAGTTTCAGAATCATAGTAACTGATATAGCAGATGTAGGTGATCATTCCAGAACTGGATGATGCCAGCTTATTCTGATTAACTGTAAGCACTCCGCTTTTTACAGTCTCACCGGAAGTTAGTGCGGTTTCTGATGCCACACCGTCTTTTCTTTTCCACGAAATGGTGACTCCACTTGCTGTGGGAGATACATTGGTCTGGTCCAGGAACAGCACAGGTGTCAATACAAGGTTTGTACTGTCCCAGCTTGGTGCATAGGTATGCGGCAGTACGTTGGGATCTTCACTCTGGGTCTTTGGAAGATTGGATGTGATATATGCCGATAATTTTCGCTGATCCGTAATGTCCACAAATGTCTGCTGACTGGATGTTAAAATCGTAGTCATTTAAATTCCTCCTTATATTTCTACTTCACAATAAAAGGACGCATTGTCTAACACGTCCTCTGTCGTAATCGTTATTTGTTTCATGCCGATGTGGTTCTTATCCCACTCTTTATCTGCTTCTTCATCCGAAGAGTTTCGATGCCATATAAAGCAGCTTGCATCTAAAGTATCGGTGATTTCCTTATCCCAGGAATACGCCTTGCAGCACATGGTGCTTTTCTGACCTTTATTCTTAAAAATACTGACTCCATCTACAATCAATTCCGTCCGATACATTTTCTGTGAATTGATCGTATCAAGGTCTCCGGTAATCTTCTCGATTTTCGTGGCCTGGCCGAAAATATCATCTTCCAAAGAGGAAATGCTGCTGCCTTGTTTGGCGGATGCCGATGTAAGCGTTACATTCGTTGCTCCTATCGTGATGGTGTTTCCGGCAGGATTTAAATAGTCTCTTTTTCTTCCAAGCACAAGATATCTTCCATCAATCCCGTGTGGTTTTGAATAACAGTCCACATACATCCTGGATGTAATATCATCACTTGTACTGTCACTGTCTGATTCATCTAAGATTGTCAGTTCCATACTTGTGATACCTTTTGCCAGTTCCTTCACTCTTGCTTTTGCTTTTCTCAAAAGGTTTAACGGCTTGGTGACAACTCCCATATTTCAGTTGCCCATATCCATCCGATTTCCTTGACGGCATCCTCATCCGTGACATAATTCAGTCCATGATTTACTTCTGTAATATCAATTCGTTCATCCAGTTCTGTTACGTTTCCATCTTCATCTTCTTCGGTCTTTTTCGCACCGAATGGAATCAAGGCTGTCACTCTTTCGGTATGGTCCTTGGTTATTTTTACATCTAGAAGATTTTTCCCGAATTCCACTTTTTGCAGGCTTCTTTCATCGAAATCTTTGAGATAATCCAAAACCCTCTTTGAACCAATATAACGAACCCGAAGATATCCTCCGTGCGTATCAATCAGTTTATTTTTTATGGCATCCATCGTCACAGAATAATCCGAGTTACTGTAAGCAATATAATCGTTATCGTCTGTCACCGTTACTCTGCCGATTTCAAACTGCTTCTGTTCTTCTACCGATTGATTATGTACATTTACAAATTGCTCAAATAATCCTCTTAATGTACCCTTATATTCAAAGGGTGGCTGCATGGTATCTTTCAGATAAGCCAAACAGGATTCACAGGTCCAAGTATGGGTGTTGTAAAAATCGGATCCATCATCCAGCACTCTTCCTTCAAATACCACTTCATCATCCCTTCTACACTGAATTACTGATGCCATTGGCCGAATAAAGTCGATGTAGGGATGATTATATGGTGCAGACAAGGTAAAGCTGTCGATGTTTTCTGCGTCCTCACTTACGGTTGCCTCTGTAATAGCAAGCTTCGATAAATGTGGATGGTAAAAAATCTGACCATCCACATATACTCTAAAGATACTCATAGGCATCCCTCCCGGTAACGGAAAGTAGTACTTCCATCACTCTCGATTTTGATGCTGTTATCTCCAAAGCTAAGCTGCAGCTCTGGAATTTCCCATGTGCCACTGCTCAGTGTTCTGCGGAAAGTATCTGTTCCAATTTTCCAAGACATCGTGGTTTCCGCAGTCGTTATAACCGTAGGAACTACCGGCATATAATCACTTACAAGCACTGCCGTTCCACTTCCGGTAAAAACAACCTGTGTCTCTTCCACATGATACCTGTAGGAATCTGCATCACTGCTTTCCATAACAAGCTGACCCTTTCCGGTAAGTGGATCATAGGAAGAACTCATCTCAATCGTTCCAAGAACATATAGATTGGGTTCTTCACTGCAGATGATTTGGCACAGCCTTCCGGCATAACGATTGCTCACAATGGAAACCCGCTCATCAAACTGTACTCTTGTTCCCAGCATGGAAAACGTCAATGTAAATGCTCTCGGTTCAAAAGATATACGGCCAAGCGCCTCGTTAAACCGTACCGGAGAATTTCGTCCCGGCACGGTAACGGTTTCTGCCTGGGACTTCGGTATAGGAAAATCAACGGTTTCTCTTATCCATCCAAGCTTAAGCATGGAAGTGTCGTTGATCAAAATGTCTGGTATCATAGTGCAAGCCTCCTTGTTATTTTCTGCTGTTTTCCAAGGCCATTATCGATTGCCGGAAGTAGATGTCCCACCAGTGTTCCATCCTCCAAATAGATTCCCTTCGAACTATTGTCCGCAATAACAGCTAGGTACTTTTCCATACCGCTCATATCAAGCTTGCTGTCAATCATCGCTTCCAGCTGCTTATAGAACGCAGAAAGCGGCAAGATGGCCTCTGCACCCGACTCTCCTCCTACCATCAATGAAGATCCATTCATACCAAATGCGGTAGGCTTGGTCATGATACCTCCATCCTTATACCAATCGATAGAAAGGTGCGGAACAGATGGCGGTGCAATGGAAAGACTGCCCGTTACTCTAAAGTGCGGGAGTTTGATATGAGGGAGTGAAATCTTCATGCCAGAGAAAAATCCCTTGATGGCATCGACCACGCCTTTGACCTTATTCTTTGCCGCCTCAATTGGTGTAATGATCGCAGACTTTATTCCGTTCCAGACCGAAGTTGCGGTACTCTTGATGCTGTTAAATACAGAAGATACCGTACTCTTCACCGCATTGAATACCGTACTGACGGTGTTCTTGATAGCATTCACTGGAGTGGTAACGGCCGTCTTTACTCCATTCCATACTGTAGCAGCTGTGTTTTTAATGGCATTAAATACTGTAGTTACAACGTTTTTGATAGCGTTCACCACTGTTGTAACAACCTGCTTTATTTCATTCCAGACCGTAGTAAATACCGTTTTGATACCATTCATCACTGTGCTGATAACAGAAGAAACGGCATTGATAACGGTAGTCACCTTTTCTTTTATCGCATTCCAGACGGTAATAATAACGCTCTTGCAGTTTTCCCAAATAAATCGAAATGGCACTGTGATGATGTCAAATGCAGCCTGAAAGAAAGATGCAATGAACATCACGGCAGTTGTGACAACATTCTTGATACCGTCCCAGATTCCCGAAAAGAAGGAAGCGATACTATTCCACAGGTTCACAAAGAAACTCTTGATACCAGACCAAGCCTCATTCCAACTTGTACCGAACCATCCGAGAACCACATTCGCAGCATTCTGAATGACGTTCATATAGTTTGTAAATGTATTCTTAATGAAATCCCAAACAGAGCCGAAGATGCCTTTGACACCTTCCCACACCTGAGACCAGTTTCCGGTGAAGATGCCGATAAACACATCGAGGATTCCTGTGATAACTCCAAGTGCTCCCTCCAGAATATTAGCAATTTGCGTAAATACTCCTTCAAATACCGGAGCCAGAATATTACATAATGCATTCCAGATGGCAGATACCACTTCTTTGAAGTTCTGAAAATCGAAGCCCAGTGCGTTCAGTCTTTCGGTAATACCTTGTGCAAAGCTGCTGAAAATTTCTTTGATCCGATTCCAAATCCCAATGATGCTGTCTCTAAATTTCTCATTTGTGTTCCATAAATGAATAAATGCAGCTACTAAAGCTCCGATGACTGCCACCACTGCGACAACTGGAGCGGAAATGCCACCAATGGCAGCACCTACCTTTCCCATTACACCAGACATTCCTCCGGCATTTGCAACAAGGCTTGTGATCTTAAGACCGAGCTTACTGAATGCCTGCATAGCCACACCCACTTTGGATATGACCGTGCCAAGGATCACAAGAAAAGGACCTAAAGCTGCAACAAAAAGTCCAACCTTTACAATGACCTGTCTTGTACCCTCATCAAGATTATTCAGCCAATCCACGAAGGACTGAATCTTTGAAACGATATTTTTTACCATCGGCATCAGTGTTTCACCGATGGAAATAGCAAATCCCTCCACTGCAGATTTCAAAATGGTAAGTTGTCCCTTTAAGTTATCCAGCTGAGTATCCGCCATCTGCTGTGCGGCTCCACCACTGTTTTCAATAGCAGTCTGAAGATCTGTCCATGTATCTCCGGTATTGGCAAGCAGTGCATTGACCGATGCCAGATCTGTTTTGTTAAAAATAGTTGCTATGATGTTCGCCTTTTCTGCAGAGGTCATGCCGTCCATTGATTTATTCAGGTCACCCAAAATATCATTTAATGAACGCATATTGCCTTCGGAGTCATAGGTCTGAACACCAAGTTTCTCCATTGTTTTGGCTGCACCATCTGTTGGGTTTTGCAAAGACAGAATAACATTTCGAAGATGCGTACCGCCTTCCGCACCTTTGATACCGTTGTTGGCCAAGATACCCAGTGCCGTATTAAGTTCAGCGGTTCCTCCTTTGACAGACTTTGCAGTTGCACCGATAGTAAGGATACCTTCCCCAAGCTGACCTACCGATGTGTTTGTACTGGATGCGGTTTTTGCCATCTGATCCACCATCTTATCGGCATCCTTGGTTTTTAGTCCAAGCGCAGACATGGCATCCGTTACCATGTCGGATGCAGATGCCAAATCGATATTGCCTGCGGCCGCTAAGTTCAGAACGGTTGGCAGGGTATCGCACATTTCCTGCGTATCATATCCGGCAAGAGCCAGGTAATTAAGAGCTTCCGCACACTCACTTGCAGAATAGGCAGTCTTGGCACCCATCGTCTTTGCCAGGTCAGATAAGGTATCCATTGTGTTGACAGACTGACCGTTCACCTTGGACATGGAATTCTTTGTAATTCCCATTGTTGCCTGTACCTGGCTCATGGAAGATTCAAAGTCCGCTGCTGTCTTTACGGCAGCACCGCCCATCGCAGTAACGGCCGCTGATGCAACAGACACTTTCTTTCCGGCGTTTGCAATGCTGTCTCCGGCATTTTCTAATTTTCCGCCAACCTCACCAATCTTTGTCAGTGTCTGATTTGTCTTGGATGCCTGAGATTCAAGCCTTTTAAGTTCTGCCTCTGTTGCGGCAATTTCCCTTTGAAGTGCATCATACTGCTCCTGAGAAATCTCACCCTTTTGCAACTGCTCATTTGCCTGCTGCGCTGCCGTCTTCAAGGTGGTCAGTTTCTCTTTTGTTTCTCCAATTGCCTGCGTTAACAGCTTCTGTTTCTGAGCAAGCAGATTTGTATTAGTCGGATCTAGTTTTAGAAGTCTTTCTACATCATTTAATGCAGACTGCGTATTTTTAATCTGACCGTTAACTCCTTTAAGAGCTTTCTGCAGCTTGGTAGTATCACCGCCAATTTCGACAGTGATACCTTTGATTCTGTTTGCCATTGGCGTCTACCTCCTTAAAAATTTGCATAAGAAAAGCTCGGTATCTTCCGAGCCATTAAAACTTATCAAAATCCTCCTGCGTTGCAATGCTGTCATATTTTACAGAATCGTTTCCTTTCTCCGTCCAGATATCCATTACCATACCAATGGTCAGATAATCCAAGTCTTGGATGGAAAGACCGATTTCTAAGCAACGCAAAAGGAACAAGGGTGTTGTCATCTCCCTACTACTGCGTTTAAGTTTTTTTTAGAGTCAATGTCCGTGATAAGGTTCGTTCCCCAAAGAGCTAGAATCTCCGGCAGCACTTCATAGATAGAAAACATCTCAAACTGGTCAAGCCAATCATCGATGTTATCTGGGATGGTGTTGTCCGCATGATATGCCATGATATATGCCACGTTCTCGAAGATTTCCAAATCATCGATAGCGAATTCTTCTCCCTCTTCCTTACTGCCTTTATAGGAACTTTCCAACTTTGCTAAGTCCTTGAAGATATCTCGTTTGAACTTTGCACGATATAATCTTGGAACAGTGGCAGAGGAACGAAATACCACATCTTTATCCCCAATTTTAATTACTTTCTTCAGCATGATTATTTACCTCCATTTACAGCTTGTGCTGTCTTCGCAACAGGAACATATACTGCCTTGTACCAATCGCTATAGGTCGCATCCGTAGTGGTATCTCCGGTTCTTGATTTAACAAGACCATCTTCTCTTGGATCTGCTGTAAGAGATAATGTTTCTGTTCCCGGTTCAATCGTATCCTCTTTGGTCTCCGATTCAATAGAAGGACGGGATGCTGAGCAGTTATACAGAACGTGACGGATGCACTTCACGTCTCCGTCAAACTCAAACAGAAGTGCAAACTTCTCTGTCTCTGTAATATTTGAGTTCTCAACAAGAACCCCATTCTTGTCAAGTTCCTCCTTAAGGATGTCAGTTCTAAACCATTCCGGAATAAGGGCAATCTCTAAATCTCCGCTATAACCGTTGTTAGATACAGAACGGAAATACACGATACCATCCGCATAAAACGGAGAAGTATCACCTTCTGCATCCAAGCTAATACTTACTGCACCGGGAATTGATCTTGGTGTTTCATAGGAATAGCCACCATCCTCTGTCCTTGTCAGCTTTGCTGCATGGACGTTTTTAAGGTTGTATTTTACTTTATTCGCCATAATCTAAGCCTCCATTTCAAATGAATACAGGACTTCATACATCTTTTCACTCTCAATCCATGTTTCCAAACGGTCATAAAAAATGCCGTGACTGTCAAGCACGGATTCAACTTTCTGTTCTACCGACAAGTCCTTCAAATCGGTATACAGTTCTATATGAACTTCGTTTACCTTCAAATACACTCTTCCGTCAGCTGCAAAGTTATCACTGCCGGGCAAGAGATAGCAGATAAACGGTGGATCTGGACTTTCTCCCTCTGCAAAATGGTCATATGCAAAGGGAATCCCCATTTCTTTAATAATCTGTAACAGTTCTTCCATCATATACCTCCAAGTGCTCTTGCGATTTCTGTTTCCAATGTTTCAATCGCATTCTCTTCTGCCTGGGCAATGTGAGGTCTTGCAGCCACTCTTCCACCGCCACGTTTTGCATGACCGTGTTCAAGAAGGTGGGCAAGCTGATATCGGTTCTTGGAGTGTACTGTCAGTTCAAGTGAATTTGAAGTTTCCTTCGTTTTCTTGACTAACCAGCTCTTCGCATAGGCTCCCGTATCCTTTGGAGCAGATGCAGCAATATCTTTTCTTACTGTATTTCCTGCCTTCCTTACAGACTTCTTTAAATCATCTGTAGCCAGATCTGCATACTCCTTGAGACCGTTCATGATTTCATCTGCAAGGTTATCAATCTTTACATTTGCCATCACTATCTCCTCACTTTTTCACATTTCAGTTTTAGGCATTTCTTCTTATAGTTCATGTGGTCGATAGAAACGATGTTATAAAGGGAGCCTTCAAATATAACTCTGTGTTTTGTAACATCAAGGTCTGCAAAAGCCTTACAGTATCTGACCGTAAACGAAATATCCGAATCATCTACAATAAGACCTGCCACACTCTTTTCAGAACCGCCTTCGCCACTTACCGTTGCAAAGCAGGTGTGATAGTCAGTCCAGGTATTCTTATGATTGCCGATGGCATCTACAACAGTTTCATTCTTCTGCACGGTAATCTTCACATTCAAAAGAGCAATATCCATCAGAACACACTCCTTCTTACCCCTTCAAGCAGGGAGCGAAGTGAAATGGTCAGCTGATGATGGTCTGCATCTTCTCTGTGTTCATACAGATATGCAACTGCGTACATGACAGCAATCTTAGATGATGGAATCGCACCAAGTTCATCCACGGATAATCTGGCTATATCTGCACAGAGATTCTGCCCGGTTGTTACAAAATTTTCGATAAGTGCATCATCGTCATCAAAGTCCACTCGAAGGTAACCCTTCATCTCATCAAGATTTACAATCATATCTATCACCACCTCTGAAAAAGACTGTGACACCTTATGACTGGCATTCCCTATATCTATATATAGGCTTAATTTTTTATCCCTTTAGAAAAGGATAGTAAATAGCCGTCATAAAGTGTCACACATTATTGTTTTAAGTCTTATTTACCTGCCGCCTGTGTTTCTTCCTTAAGTTTTAAAATCTTAACCGCTTCAGGAAGGATAAGCTTACCATCAACTCTTTCCTTGGCTACATAACCAACCATGCCGTTACCAGCGAAAAGTTCACGAAGTTCTGCAAAAGAACGAGAACCACGGTCACCGATGTTGTAGTAGCTGTAATCACCGAATGCAATCGCATTTGTAGGTGCAAAAGCAGAAGTGTGAACAGCATAGCCAAGCACTCTGTCCGGTTCTCCTTCCTTGTATGAAGGCTGCCAGATATATGCTCCGTTGTTATCCTTAAGCTTTCTAAGAGAAGCAAGTGTTGCATCATTCATGATGAAAGAAGCTTTCTTACGATAAGGTCTCTTGAGTCCATACACAAGGTCGATAAGGTCATCGGACTTGATTGCAGCTGTAAGTGTTCCAGCAATCTGACCGCCACCAGTCTTAGCAAAAATGCCAGTCGGCTTGCCCTTACCATCTCCGTTAAGAAAGGCATCCTCTTCAGCATTTGCTAAAGCCTTACCGAACTGAGTGATGATGTAGTTTTCAAGACCGAAGGCATTGTCATAAAGAAGCTCTTCTGTAACCTTGATTGCTACATGAAGCTTGTAGGCATCAAGATAGATCTGATCGAATGTTGCATCACCAAAAGATAATGCTCCACCTTCCTCAATCCATGCTGCTGCAGGCTTGGTAGCTGCGATGTTAATTTTGTGCTGACCTGCAGTAGTAATCTTTGTAGCAAGGCTACGCATGATGTTCTCACCATCAAGCACATCGATAAGTCTGCGGTCGTACTCTTCCGGTACAAGGTAACCACCATCGGCATCTACACCTTCCTGAAGTACATTGCTTACATTACGGAAATTAGAACGCATTGCAGAAAGCATCGCATCCTTATAAGCATCAGAAGCACGACCCTTCTTTACTTCCTTGGCATCACCCATAAAAGGCTTACCGGTAATCGGAGAATTAACAGGCTTTGCAAGTTCTGCTTCTCTGCGTTCTGCTCTCTGCTGACGGTCGATGGCAACTGTCAAATCCTCGATTTCCTTCTCCATCTTGTTGTAGGTTGCTGTATCCTCATCAGAAAGCACACCATTCTTGTCTTCGTGAGTTTCCACAAAGTTCTTTGCAGTTTCCCACACTTTTGCTCTTTTTTCGATTAAATCCTTAATAGTCATAATAGAATTCCTCCTTAAATGAATTTCTTAATAAAGTCCAGACGCTCCTTAATCTCTTTTGCAGAAGTGCCTTTGTTTGTAGATACAGAAATCTCTGCCTGCTTTGTTACGATTTCTTTAGACTGAACATAGTGTTTTTTCAGCTTGTTCATAAGAGCGTTGTTTATCGCCTTGCGTGAAAAAAGCATCGAGTCAGTTGGTTCCTTTTCCTTCTCTTCGGTGCTTTCATCATCTTCATCCTCTTCTTCGGAATCCGTATTCGGTTTTGTTTCTGCTCTTGTAACGATGTCATCAGCAAAGCCAAGTTCAACGGCCTTGTTGGCATCCATCCAGGTTTCGGCATCCATCAAGTGACTAAGTTTCGACCTTGAAAGACCAGTCTTAATCACATAGGCATTGATGATGGACTCTTTCACTTCTGCAAGCATATCGATTGCTTTTTGCATTTCTGCATGGTCACCAAATGCTACGGTTGCAGGATTATGAATCATCATCATTGAAACAGGGGACATAAGTACCATATTTCCAGCCATTGCAATGACCGATGCTGCCGATGCTGCAATACCGTCAATCTTTACTGTGACATTTCCTTTATACTGTGTGAGCATATTGTAGATCTGAGCCGCAGCCACACAGTCACCACCCGGAGAATTAATCCATACGGTAATATCTCCACTTCCGGCATTTAACTCATCCTTGAAAATCTGTGGTGTGACATCATCATCAAACCAGCTCTCTTCAGCAATTGTGCCGTGCAACTCAAGGACTCGCTCTGCGACTTCTTCGTTTGCCTGGTTTAGAGTCTTTCGGCTCTTCCAGTTCCAGAACTTCTTGTTCTTCATCTGTTTTCTCCTCTCTGTTTGATGTTTCCGGACTTGCAGCAAAGATGCCTGCATCAGAAAGCTTAGTCATATTGCCGTTGATAAGGTAAAGGTCACCACCGAGTTCGGCAGGAATCCTGTCGAGATTCTCAAGTTCCCTTATGTCATTGGCAGACATCCAACCATTCTGTCTTGCAGTGGCATAACCGTTCATACGGCTCTGATAGTCACCACGAAGAAGTCCGTCCACATTAAACTTGATAAAATAATTCTGTTTTTCCTCTGCTGTTAACAGAGAACGAGCCATATTCTGCTCCCACCTTGAAACCCAGGGATCAAGAGTGTATTTCACAAATTCAAGTGACTGCTGCTCAATATTAGAAAAGCTCGACTTCTCAAGGTCTCCTACCATATGTGGAGGCACTCTGAAAATTCGAGCAATCTCATCTATCTGAAATTTTCTTGTTTCTAAAAACTGTGCTTCGTTCGGAGAAATGGAAATCGGTGTGTACTTCATTCCTTCTTCCAAAACAGCCACCTTATGCGAATTTGCACTACCACCAAAAGTCTGTGACCAGCTGTCCCTTACCTTTGATGGGTCTTTTAATGTTCCTGGATGTTCAAGCACTCCACTTGGTGCAGCACCATTGGCATAAAACTTACTGCCATACTCTTCAGCTGCAATTGCAAGACCAATAGCATTCTTGGCCATTGCAATAGGCGAGTAACCTACAAGACCGTCAAAGCCAAGTCCCGGAATATGCATGACCTCATCAGGAGCAAGCTTAACAGAAGATCCTTTATTGGTTGGGGCATCATCTGAACTTATCTGGTATTCATAATACAGATGCCCGTGTTCATCTCTGTCCACTTTCATCCTGTCCGGCATGAGCGGATACAGTGCGATAATCTCTCCCTTGCCATTCCTGATAATCTGTGCGTAGGCATTTCCCCACAATAGAAGATGCGTCATAAGGGTTTCCCTAAAAACAAAGCTTGTCATTTCAGGATTCGGCTCATCATGGAGCAATATATAAAGTGGATGCTCTGTAGCTTTTACCTTACTTCCGTTCTCATCATATTTATAAAAATGCAATGGCAGGCTTGCCACTGCTTCTGACAAGATACGGACACAACTGTAAACGGCAGTCATCTGCATGGCAGAGCGTTCATTTACTCTTTTTCCACTCGTGCTATTGCCCATAAAAAAGCTATATGCACTGCCACTTGTTCTGTTTGTGGGAGCATCTCTTGTCCTAAACAAGCCTTTTAGAATTCCCATTCTAGTCACCTTACCTTTCCAAATTAAAAGACTAATAAGCCTCGTGTATCGTAGACCGATTCAGTCACTTCATTACCACATCTGATTGCTCTGTCAAGTGCCATGATTGTTGCAATGGCACCGTCAATCTTTTCAGTTGATTTTTCCTTATCTGCCTTGATGTTTCCTGCGGGGTCAGTACGAATAAAGATGTTATCCATATTCCACCTTAAAACTGGATGGCCGCCATGTACGATTTTCTTTTCCAGCACCAGTTTCATCAGCTCTTTGGTAGGCGGACTCATATCCTTAAACCCTTGTCCGAACGGAACAACGGTAAATCCCATGCCTTCAAGATTCTGCACCATCTGAACAGCGCCCCAACGGTCAAAAGCAATTTCTCGGATATTGAAACGCTCACCAAGACTTTCTATGAAATTCTCGATGTAGCCATAGTGAACAACATTACCTTCGGTTGTCTGCAGATAACATTTTCGTTCCCACAGGTCATAGGGAACATGGTCTCTTCGCACTCGAAGGTCAAGGGTGTCTTCCGGCACCCAGAAATAAGGAAGAACGACATATTTGTCATCCTCATCAAGCGGTGGGAACACAAGTACGAATGCCGTGATATCCGTTGTAGATGAAAGATCCAAACCTCCGTAGCAAACACGTCCTTCCAGTTCATCTTCATCGACCTTAAAGTAACAGGCATCCCATTTATCCATTGGCATCCATCGTACCGATTGTTTTACCCATTGATTCAGTCTCAGCTGTCTGAAGGAGTTTTCTTCTCCCGGATTCTGCTTTGCAGAGTCACAGGCAGCTTTTACTTTTTCCATAGCAACCGTAATGCCAAGAGACGGATTGGCTTTCTGCCATACTTTAGGGTCTGTCCAATCTTCTGATTCATCTGCGCCATAGATAACAGAGTAAAATGTCGGATCAATCTTTCTTCCCGCCTGAATATCCAGCGCTTTCTGATGTATCTCATAGCAAATGGAATTGGTATCATTTCCGGCTGTGGTGATCAGAAAGTACAGTGGCTGCATTCTTGCGTCACCACTTCCTTGTGTCATTACGTCATAGAGTTTTCGGTTCGGCTGCGTATGAAGCTCATCAAAGATTACTCCGTGCGTATTAAAGCCGTGTTTATTGGCAACATCCGCTGATAAAACTTGATAAAAGCTGTTCGTTGGCTTATATATCAGTTTCTTCTGCGACTCCAGAATCTTCACTCGCTTCATCAGTGCCGGAGAGAACTTCACCATGTCTACAGCCACATCAAATACGATTTTTGCCTGATTTCTATCTGCTGCACATCCGTACACTTCCGCTCTTTCTTCTCCATCACCACATAAAAGAAGAAGTGCAACGGCAGCTGCAAGTTCTGATTTCCCCTGTTTCTTGGGTATTTCAATATAAGCTGTGTTGAACTGTCTGTACCCGTTTGGCTTTAATACTCCAAACAGATCTCTAATAATCTGTTCCTGCCAGTCTATCAATTCAAATTTCTTTCCTGCCCACGTTCCTTTGGTATGGCATAGTTCCTCAATAAAGCTGACAGCATAATCTGCCATCTGTTCATCGTAATGAGAAGACTTCGCCATAAGCTTCGTTGGTTTATACTTTTTCAGTTTTCTCATTTGCCATCACCTCCACAAATAAAAATAGCCACCATCATCGGTGACACAAATAAATATTTCTATACGAGATACAGAAGCCTTTCAGCTTCCGTTCCCGATAACATTTCGTTATTCAGTCTAGTTAAAATCATTTAAAAGGATGCAAAGAGCAAGTTCCGCCTCTTCGCAGGTCGGCTCAATATCCCATCCTCTGTCGTAGTTGGCAATCCATTCTCCATCCATCTTAAGGCTCAGTTTGGAAATCTTACCGCCATTGATGCCGTAATCCTCGCTGGGTTCTTCAAAATGTTTCACCCAGTATTTTACGTTCTTGTATCCGCCATCCTTCTTAGGAATTCCGATTGTTCCTTCTGACCACATGCTTATCTCACCTCCATCTTGATTGCTGGAATTCTTGCATGCTCTCCAGTCTTCCAGTCGGTGTGTCTTGCATTGACTGTTGTAAGTCCGTTCATGCAAATGCCTTCTTTCTCAAATGCTGCGAGGGTTTCGATAAGGCTTGAAAATGTTGAACTGATGGTAAACTCTGTAATGCCTTCTGCTCTTAAGCAGTCTGCAATCTCTTTGATGTCGTAATCCCAAATGACCTCGTTAAAATCAATAAGGTCGTTGCCAGATTCTTCTTTGGAAGTTTTGTATGCCCAGAAAAGTGTAGTATTGATTCCTGCGTCATTAAGGTTTCTTGCCTTCTCTTCGATTGCCTTTTCAAATGTTCTGATTTCCTTCATTGTGATGTCCTCCTAAATGTTTTCTTTTCCTTTCGGTACACTATATATCACTCTAAAAGCACATAATAGCAAGTTAATTACTGGCATAAATGTAACAATTATTTCAGTAGATAACTGTGTATTTTATGTCTCTCCATAAAGAATGAAATGGACATAATCTGCTCGATTTTCCTCTAGGAAAATCACAAGTTCGTAGAAACCATATTCATTGGCAAGCCTCTGAACCATCGTTACATCAAACATATTGGTAAGACCTGAGACTCTGATATATAAAATCTGTTCTTTTATCTTCTCATCCATAATCTTACTCCTCGTCTGTACAATCCGGCAGTCCCATTGCAAGTTCTGTATACACCTTTGTGTATCTGCTTTGTTCACTGCCTTCGGATGATGCCATTGCTCGAAGGTAAAATTCCATCGCATCTTTTCTGCTGTCCCAAGTTTCAGTACTTCCGTAGCAAGTCACCTTTACGCTGTCCAGTTTTCTGCAACTGTCCTCTCCATATACTACATTTAATCCGGAACCATTATCCCAAGCAACCATAATGCTTGCTGTATCATCCACACCCATGACCGTGCCTTTCGTTCCAATCGGTGGTGCCTGCAAATCGTCCATTCTCACAAGTTCTACTCTGCATCCGATAGGATACTGTCTGCGTACCCTTTCCACAATCTCTTTACTTGGAAATCTCATCGTCTGACACCTCCTTCTTTGCTACATTTTTGAAAGCAGATGAGCCACTGAGATTCTTTAGCAGAATCTTTCTGTCGGCTTTGTATTCCTCACCGATAAACCCAAGTCTTAAAAGGAAACATCTGAATGCGTATTTCTCATTGCTGACTTTCTTTTCTGTTGAGTTGATGCGTTTCTGTTCTTTACTCATCTTGCAGAGTGCTGCAATGAAATTCTGGTAAGCTTGACAGGTTTCTGCATCCGAGAGTTCGGAAAACCAAGGAAATGAAACTTTTTCCTCATCAATTTCAATTCGAATGTCATCCACTCCTAACGCTTTTTTGATTAACTCTCCTTTTGCATCAAGTAAATTTGTAAGGTTACAAACTCCAACATTCTCAATGGGAATTGCCACTGTAAGCCCCGCATCTTCGCCCTGTGGCATTTCTTCCGGGTCTTCGGATACTTCCTTGCTTTCGTAAGCAAAGCCTCTGTCGGCAAGTTGCTGAAGAAGGTCTTCGATATCCTTTGGAAAGATGTTCTCCTCGAACTCTGCATCACCGTTTTTGTCGATAATCAATCCACCAAAATCATAAGCAGCTGTTGGCATCCCCTTGTACTTTGGCTTTGTTCCGAGGATTTCTCCAATTGCTGTAACCAGTGCTTTTCTCTCTGCTCCGGTTCGGTTAAATTCTACTCTCATTTATGAGTACCTCCTTTATTTTTCGGTACTACATATATCACTCTGAATCACGTAAATAGCAAGTCATATCTGTAAATATCTGAGTAAATATGAACCGATTTATCCATCATGATTTTGTGCATAATATGCTATTCCGGAAAGCACGAACACCACATTAGGAAGTGCTACACCATTGCCCCACATCTTATACTCCGCTGAGTCTGAATGTGGGTTCTTAAGCCATTTTCTGATTTGATTATCTGTCTTCGGCTTTGTTTTCTTTCCAAGTGCATCAGTGTGTGTCTGAATGATTTCTCTCCATATAGAAATATCCTCATCGGTAGGATTCTCTGTTCCAAGCTCATCACACCACCAATCCGGAAATCCCTGCAGTCTTGCACATTCCGTAGGGGTAAGTCTTCTCACAATATATCTCGGTTCATTAACGATAGGTGGATCCTTGTAATCTGTGGCAACGAGTGTGTTTGCCATTTCTTCTTCAGCGGATGTAAAAAATGATGCCTTGGATGAACTATACACCGGATGAGCTACTCCACTTGCTCCTGCTGCCACAATAGTCGGTTCTACTTCCTCTTCAATCTGGAAACTGAACTTTGCATTATAGCCTTGGTTCATTGCGGGTCTGCCAATACCATATGCAGGCTCTCCTACAAAATTTTCATGAGGATTTCCCATCATCTGAGAAGACGGTCCCTTTGGACCATCGTTGGCAGAAAGTGTCGCATGAATATCTGCAAATGCCACTGCGTGTTGCTCCGTTGCATTTAATGTGTACATGACATCTGATTCCTTATATCCATCACCCTTATGAGAAGGACGAGTGCCATTGCCTTCAATCACAGCAATGCCGCCTTGGTTGCAGCCGGGATTCCCACCATTGCCATCAATGGTTCTGCTTGTATCTGCTTCATAAAATCCACTGTTTGGATTTGCAGATTTCATGGAATTACTGTCCTTGGAGCAGATGCCGTAAGCAACAGGCTGGAATAATGTCTGATCATTGTTTGTTCCAAGTGTTGCTGACTTGTTCTCCTGGATTAGCGGACCCTTTCCTCCGCCTTCACATCCACTTCGGATTTTCAATGTCTTTGGTGTTTCCACTACAAACGGCTGATTGTTGCCGCCTGTTCCATAAGTAGAAAGAACGGTCTGAGACACATCAAGAGGACCCGTATATCTTGCATCCTGTCCGTGGTTTTCAAACATTAAGCCGATGCCTGCATCTTGAGTGCCTTCTCTAAAAGCGGAGGCAGAACTTTGCCACGACTGGATGCTCTCCTTAGAATACCCAGACAAGCCTTCTGACTCAAATAGTATTTTTCCGGCACACCAATCTGCAAAATCTGCGACAAGGTAGATACGTTTTCTTCTCTGGGGTACTCCCCAAAACTGAGCATCAAACTGTCTCCAGGCAACGGAGTAATTATCTCCCATGATTTTTCCTGCGCGGTTCCATTTGTTAGGTTTAGGCACTGACACTGATTCATCTTTGATTTTGCAGACCTCTTCGAGTACTGCTCTGAAGTCTTCTCCCTTGTTGGAGCTGAATGCTCCGGGGACATTTTCCCAGACGATAAATCTAGGTTTTCTGCCATCTGTCTTACACCTCATTTCTTTTATGATTCTGACTGCCTCGTAAAACAAGCTAGACCTTGAACCACCAAGTCCATCACGCTTGCCTGCAATACTCATATCCTGGCATGGACTTCCAAATGTGATGATGTCTACAGGTTCAATCTCTGCTCCGTTCATCTTGGAGATATCTCCATAGTGCTTTACCTGTGGCAGTCTTTTTGTTGTAACTCTTATGGGAAATGGCTCAATTTCTGAACTCCAAATCGGAGTGATACCGGAAATTAGTCCTCCCAAAGGAAACCCCCCGGAACCATCAAACAGACTTCCGAGGGTCAAATTCTTATTCTCCATCTGTTCCCTCCACCTCTTTTACAAGGTCGGAGTAAGCAAGTTTCTCTCCGTTTCTTATAACGAATACATTATCTGTATCACCGGTATCCTCAACATATCTGCGAAGGATGACGGATGCGTATTTCTCATCAAGTTCCATCGTATGACATACACGGTTCGTCTGCTCACAGGTCATGAGCGTTGAACCACTGCCACCAAAGGTATCAATGACGATTGCGTTTTCCTGACTTGAATTTCCGATTGGATAGGCAAGCAGGTCAAGTGGCTTTGAAGTCGGATGATTCTTATTCTTCTTCGGCTTATCGAAGTTCCAGACGGTTGTCTGACTTCTGCCTGCATTCTTGCTCCAGTAGTGCTTTCCATTCTGTAGAAAGCCATAAAGGACTGGTTCATGCTGCCACTGATAATCACTTCGGCCAAGCACCAGAGAGTTCTTTACCCAGATGCAGCACCCGGATAAATGAAAGCCTGCATCCATGAAAGCCTTTCTGAAATTAAGACCTTCTGTATCTGCATGAAATACATAAGCCGAGCCACCTTTTTCAAGATGCTCGGCCATGTTCTTAAATGCGGAAAGCAGAAATTCATAGAATTTATCATTTGCCATCTTATCATTTTTTATGGATAAGCCATCGGAACTTTCAAATGCCACATTGTACGGCGGGTCCGTTACGATAAGGTTGGCCTTTTTACCATCCATAAGTGCAGCTACATCTTCTGAGGAAGTCGCATCACCACACATCAGTCTGTGTCTTCCGACTGTCCAGATATCACCACGCTTTACAAATGCTGCTTTCTCAAGTGCAGCTGACAAATCGTAGTCATCATCCTTTACCCCGGAAGTATCATCCGAACCAAAGAGATCCGCAATCTCGCTTTCGTCAAATCCCGTAAGTCCGATATCAAAGTCCTCATTCTGGAGAGCCTCAATCTCAATACGAAGTAACTCTTCGTCCCATCCTGCATCCATTGCCATTCGGTTGTCTGCCAAAATATACGCTTTCTTTTGTGCTTCTGTAAGGTAGTCCACAAATACACAAGGTACTTCAAGTATTCCTTCTTCCTTTGCAGCAAGGATTCTCCCGTGACCTGCGATAACATTAAACTCTCGGTCAATGATAACAGGATTGATGAAACCGAACTCACGAAGAGAAGAACGAAGTTTCATTACCTGCTCGGCAGAATGAGTTCTTGCATTATTCACATAAGGAATTAGTTTTGATACAGCTACAAGCTGCATCTCAGTAGTTGTCTTACTCATAGCCACCTCCACTAAAAAAGACCCCACTCAGCGAATTTTTCAAATCCACCTACGGAGTCTATGTAATCTTTTGCAATATTCACGATGTCCTGATACGGGATTCCATCGATTGTATCATCACCAATGGCACAACAGATTTCTACTGGTTTACCCGTTTTCTGTGCTTTTAGAAAAGCATAGATATTAACGGATACATCGGCTTTCGATAAATCCTTACCATGAAGTCCTCCACCTGTTACTGAATCAGCCATATCAGATCCAAGTTTTCTGTTGGTTGCTCCGGTATCTACATCAGTGCCACCAGTCCAGTCACCAAGCGGATTGATTTCCGCATTTGGATATGTGTTTTTCAAATCTGTAGTTTTTGCATTGCTCTGACAGATGATCAGTCTAGCTTCATCAAGAATGTACTTTCCATCTGTAGGATTGGAAGTGTAGATTTCTCTTGCAATCTTTGAAAGTGCCTTTTGCTCTTCTTTCAGCGGCACACCTTTGAAGATGCCGTTGTCACCACATCTCATTCCCTTCGACTGGTTATTTGCAAGATGCACATCCTGTGGAACGATCTGAATAAACACACGGATGCCCGGTGCCATTCGCTCTACAATGAATGCAACATCTTCCTTTTCCAAAGGTGCGGATGTTTCAATCACCACATGACCATACCCATGACCGATGAGTACCTCCACAGCAATCTTTGGATTTTCCTGTTTCTTATACGCAAGGTCGACAATCGCACCTGCAATTCTGTCTGCCACCTTATCCGGATGGCTCGGATTCACTTTTTCAATCATGCTATCTTCCTTCCCTTGCTCTTAGGAGTCTCTCCATCAAATCATTCTGTGGAGCAGCATCGTCATAATCGGTACTGCAGTTCTCCTTCACAATCTGAAATATTTCATTCCAAAGCCTTACAGCCTGGTTCATATAGTTGATGCCAATATTGATAAACGGAGATGGAATAGGTTTCTGTGTAGTTGGATGCTTGGAAAGGAAACCTAGCTTATTGGTCATCTCCTCACACTGAATCCAACGCGCAGAACACATCGCATATCTCTCAAGTAACTGTGGAGACACCTTCGATGCACATCCGATCTTCTTCAGCCACTGCCAAGTCTCCTCATAAATCTCGGATGCCTGCAGTTCTGAACCATCTCTCTGCTCTGCTGACAGGAAGTCGTGTGGCTTTGGCATCTCCACACCTTCCACATCCGGAATATCCAGAACCTCTAATCTTCGTCCGCCCGGATTTCCGCTGTTTGCTTTATCTTTGACAGCTGATTTCTTTCTTCCGGCACCAGGTCTGGCACCACCACGGCCGCCTATGTTATTCGATTTTGTAGGCACGTCTCGTTCCTCCTTTGAATTTCTAAAAATATTTATAAGGGTAGCTGGCTTTATTACCCTTTTGATTTCGCATTTTTCACACAAGACCCCACGCCGTTCCACGGTGGCCTTGGTGTTAGAGATTTTGACCGTCCCTAGGGTCATTGTCGTATCCGTAAATACGAATTTTTTTGCTTCCGTGATAATCTCCACGCTCTGCATGGATTTTGGCATGACAGCTTTTGCATAGAGAAATTAAATTGCTTCTGTCATGGGTACCGCCTTCCGACAAAGGTTTTTTATGATGAACTTCATCTACCGGAACGATGATTCCTTTCTCAAAGCACAACTCACAAAACGGATGTGTCTTAACATAGCTGTCACGGATTCTTTTCCAAGCTCGTCCGTACCTGCGACGTACAGCTTTATCTCTGCCATACTTCTCGTAGGAACGATTCGCTTGCTTCTTATGTTTCTCACAGTACCTTCCATCCGTCAGATTTGGACAGCCGGGGAAACTACAAGGACTCTTTGGTCTTTTTGGCACATCTGCACCTCCTTTAGGCATAACAAAAGCCTCTGCGGAATTTCTCCTGCAAAGGCTCTGTCGTTTTTATATATTTTTCTACAATATCATTTTACTGCATTTGCACTGGAACTAACAGTGGCTTTAGGGTGAACTAGGGTGGCTTCTTTCAAAGTGCTCTAATGCTCTGGCATGTACTCGCTTAATCCATCTGACCGAATACTGCATTTCCGCCGCAATATCATCAATCTTCATCAGCTTGGAATACCTGTAGCGAAGAATCAATTCTTCTATAGGATCTTCCATTCCATCAATGGCTACATCAACCGTATGCTTCAGTTTTTCCAATTCAGAATAATCTCTTATCAGTTCTTCTTCCAGAATATTAATCTTATCAAGATATCTTTCAAATGGTGCTTTTGTATTTCGACTGCTGGAATAATGTTCTTCGAATCCCGGAGAAGAAACACTGCATGCGAGTTCACGATAACATTGGATTCTTTTCTCCTTTATGCGAATCTGCCTTTGCAAGTCAAAGGGCTGATTTAAAAATTCTTTTGCTGTCATAAGCCGAACCTCCGAAAATATAAATTTCCCTCGGATTGACTCTGATTGTCATAGATTTACAATTCTGCTTTTACCGCATCGATCAGTGCCGATTGGGTGCTGTCTTTCTCTGCCAGTGCTTTCATGATTTTCTCATCCACCGTACCCTGAGTCAGAATATGGATTACTGTAACCGTTCTGCTGCTTTGACCCTGCCTGTAGAGTCTTGCTACTGTCTGCTGATAAAGTTCCAAACTCCAGGTAATTCCAAACCACACAAGGGTAGATCCTCCGGATTGAAGATTTAATCCATGTCCTGCGGATGCTGGATGGATTAGCGCCACCGGAAGTTCTCCCTTATTCCACTTTTTCATACTGGCATCACTATCAAGTTTCTGAAATGGGATCTTCTTTTCTTCAAGACGCTGCTCAATCCGTATAAGGTCATGCTTGAACCAGTATGCAATAAGAAGTGGCTTTCCGTTTGCTGATTCGATAATATCCTCCAGTGCATCCAGCTTTCTGTCGTGAATGGCAAGAATACTCTCATCATCTGCATAAACTGCTCCGTTTGCCATCTGTGATAACTTTCCAGAAAGAGATGCAGCATTTGCTGCTGTAATCTCTCCTTCTGGAAGTTCCAGAACAAGCTCTGCTTTCATATCTTCAAACTTTTTCTTCTCCTTTTCGGAAAGATGCACCATATACTTCGTGTTTATCAGTTCCGGCATTTTCAAATGATCTGCTGCCTTCATGGAAATGGTAATGTCCGATATTTTTTCGTATATAGCATCTTCTGCTCCAGGAAGTGGCTTATAGCTGTAAACGATAGGACCATTCACCTTATCCGGCTTGAAATATGTATTTCTATACTGACCGATGAATCTTCCAAGCCTCATACCCATATCCAGGATTTTAAATTCCGCAAACAGATCCATCAGACCGTTGCTTGACGGTGTTCCTGTAAGCCCCACGATTCTTTTGACCTTGGCTCTTACTTTCATCAGTGCTTTAAATCTCTTTGCCTGATGATTCTTAAAGGAACTCAGCTCATCGATTACCACCATGTCATACTCAAAGGGTTGTCCACTCTTTTCTATCAGCCACTGTAGATTTTCACGATTGATCATTGTGATGTCTGCTTGTTTTTTAAGTGCTTCCAGTCTTTCTTTTTCTGAACCAACTGCAATGGCAAAAGTAAGGTGATGGAGATGATCCCACTTTTCAATTTCATCGGACCAGGTATTCCTTGCTACTCGAAGCGGTGCGACTACTAAAATGCGATGGACATCAAAATAATCAAACAAGAGATTATTCAGTGCCGTCAGCGTGATAGTCGTTTTTCCTAACCTAAGCCCATATCAAGCAGTAATGCGGATATAGGATTTTTTTCAATAAATTCTATTGCGTATTTCTGGTAACTGTGGGGTATGAACTTCATTCGGCATCACCTCCTTCCATTTTTTCTAATTCCTTAATAAACCAATTTAACTCTGCATGATATTTCGCATGTTCAGATTGAGATGCGAAAATGACAATATTATCGGGTGCATTATTCCTTTTATTTTCATCACGGTGATGAACGACTTCTCCTGGTTTAAGAGGTCTTTTTAGGATTTTCTCTGCTACAACTCTGTGTTCATGTCTGCCATAATACTTTGCATAAGTGGTTCCATTACCGCTGTCTAATCTTGAGTTACGAATTTTCTTCCTTGTTTCAGGTGTCATTCGTGTAGGATTCAATCGCCTATTCAATTCTGACAGTGTCTTACCGATATTCGTGAAATCTTTCAATGAATCATATTCTTTAGGATTCTTGGTTTTATTGCTGAAGTTCCATAAACATTCTCTTGAACAAAATAGATGCCTTTTTCCACGGATTTTACATTCTAGACGTTCAAACTCCTCCTAATATATAAGTTGTAGGGAATACACCACCTAACAGCCAGTTAGGATGTTTCCCTCTTGTTGCTAAAGCTGTAAGATAGATAAGTATCGGTCTGACCTATTACTCCTTGGACCATTGGGCGTCCGCTGGAAAGCCTGTCAGCCAGCTTATCATTACAGCCGTTCGATTTATGTAGGTGGGACTGCTATGTGCACGTCCGATTGAGACCCCAGGAGATTGAATAAGCAATGAGGAATGCTGGATACCATACAATTTCAACTTATGGAGGAACCCTTTATGTACAACGCAGTCGGAATTGATGCTTCTAAACTCAAAAGCACCATCACTATCATTCAGCCCGCAGGAGTTGTTATTCGCAAACCCTTTGATGTCCTACATACATCTGATGAGCTGAACACCCTTGTAACCTATCTCAAGTCTCTGGAGGGTGAAACCAGAGCCGTCATTGAATGTACAGGTCGTTATCACGAGCCTGTTGTCAAATCTTTATCCGAAGCAGGTATTTTTATCTCTGCCGTCAATCCAAAACTGATTAAGGGTCAAAAACAAAATACACTCCGTAAAGTAAAATCAGATCCCGCTGATGCGAGAAAAATCGCTAAGTATGCTCTTGACAACTGGGCAGAACTGCGTGAGTATTCAAGTATGAATACTACAAGAGAACAACTTAAAACACTAAATTCGCAGTTCACTTTCCTCATGAAACAGAAAGTTGCTGCCAAAACCAATCTTATTTCACTCCTAGATAATACTTATCCCGGTGTGAACAAACTCTTCGACAGCCCCGTTAGAGGCGATGGTAGTGAAAAGTGGGTTGATTATGCCTATTCTTTTTGGCATGTTGATTGTGTCCGCAAAATCGGGCTAAAAGCCTTTACGGAACGCTATGAAGCATTCTGCAAGAAGCATCATTATAACTACCAGAAAAATAAGCCAGCCCTACTATTCGAGGAATCCAAACAACTTGTTGCAGTGTTTCCAAAGGAAAAATCTTACAAACTCCTCATTCAGCAAAGCATTCAACAGTTGCGTTTGGCATCGGAACACATCGAAATCATTCGTAAAGAGATGAATGAGCTTGCTTCTACACTGCCCGAATACGAAACCGTAATGAGCATGTACGGTGTTGGTGAAACCTATGGACCTCAGTTGATTGCTGAAATCGGGGATGTATCTCGATTTACACATCGAGAAGCTATCACTGCATTTGCCGGTGTTGATCCTGGTGTAAATGAATCTGGACAATTCAAACAACGAAGCAACCGTGCCTCAAAGAACGGTTCTACAAGGCTTAGGAAGACTCTTTTTCAAGTGATGTCCACATACCTTCAAAACAAGCCTGTAAATGAACCTATCTATCAGTTCCTTGATAGAAAACGTGCTGAAGGAAAACCATACCTTGTTTACATGACCGCTGGTGCCAATAAATTCTTACGAATCTATTATGGCAAGGTTAAGGAGTGCTTACGCAACTTAGAGCGATCTCAAATCGAAGAGTCTTAAATATCAAACGATTATCACCTCCGTTAAGCTAGCCGTTTTGGGTAGCCTATTTCTTGTGCCTATTTTTCAATTCTTAAATTTCTTCAAAAAGTACTTGACTTTTTATTAGTAGGCTTGCCACACCAATCACACCGAATTTTTAATTTCATGAATCACACCTCCGATCTGTTCTGTTCCATCAATGACATATACTCGGAATCCAAGCCCCATCAAAATTTTGTGCCTTGCGACCTGCAAAGGCCTCGGTTTCTGCCCCGGAGCTTTCAGTTCTGCAAAAGCAAGCTTGCCTTTCGGAAGAAGAATAATTCTGTCCGGCATTCCTGAATATCCAGGAGATACAAACTTCGGACAAATACCTCCATTCTTTTTGACTTCTGCCACAAGTCTTTTTTCTATTTCTTTCTCTCTCATAACTACCTCCAAAAATCAAGGTGCAGGTCTGTGCATATCATTTCATAAACTTTATATATAGTGTTTTTTTTCAAAAAATCTGCCCTAAAGGGGTTTTATATACAGACCTTCTCCGACCTGCACCTTTTTGTTATCAGCTATCCAAAAAGTCCGATTTTAAGCGGATTCCACGCACAATGATGCCTGCCTTGGTCTTCTTTCTTTCAAAACCCGCATTTTCAAGAGCCGCATAAAAATCAGTGGTACTTCTGGTGTATTCTCCCGTCCTTGCACAGTAAGAACGATATTCTTGATAGAACTCACCGGACTTCTGCGTGTATGTGATATCTACTTCACAGCATTCTTCCGCAAAAGCAGAAAGCCAGTCATTATTCTCACGATACTTATTGATGGCAGCTTCCACTACTATCGGAGTTTTCAGCTTGTACCTATTTTTGATGGCTTTTTCTGCTCCATCAATGATCCATGAAAGCACAGCACCTCCTGCTTGCTCGTAAAGGTAGTCCGCATAGTTTTTCCTGTCGCTGCTTCCTGTGATTTTGGCATTAAAGGGTATCACAATAAGCCTTCGCCAGATGCCATCATCATTGGCTCCCACCTTTGGAAGATGATTGGTATATAAGACGAGGGTGTGTGTCGGCACATATTTGAACGGATCCTTATATTTCTTTTCAGCCGTTACTTCATCGGTGGAACACAGTTGTTTTACAATAGAGGTGTTCAGCCTCATGCCTTCTTCCAGTTCAGCAGCAATGACCAGTCTCTTACCTTTCAGCTCTGCCATCTCCGGCTTTACATTACGCTTGCAACCTACGGTCAGTGCGTCTGCAGAGATCGTTCCACTATACGTTCCAAGCACCCTGGCAATGGTATTCCAAAAGGTACTTTTACCATTACTTCCTTCTCCGTATGCAATGACCAGCGCCTCAACATATACTTTTCCGATTGCTGAAAGGCCTACGATCTGCTGCACATATTCAATCAGTTCCTTATCACTGCAGAAAAAGCTGTCCAATGCATCAAGCCATAGATCCATGCCATCTGTACCTGGAGAAACTGCGGTTATCTTTGTGATCAGATCTTCTGCCGCATGTCCCTTACTGCTTCCGTCCCGCAGATCATATGTAGCAATCGGAGTATTTAGCAGAAACTCCTGACTGTCAAAATCAGTGATCTTCTTAAGGAGCATTGGTTTTGCCGCCTGCAGTGCAGAGGTCACGAACTTCATATCTCTTCGCTTCATCACAAAAGCATAGTATTTCGATGCCATCATAAATTCCTTGAACGCTTTTTCGCTGCTTTCGTCAATAACTTTTTCCAGAGCTTTACCACCTGCCATTACTACTTCTTTATCAACACCTGCATCCAGGAGCATTTTCTTTGCCTTTTCCACTGCCGCTGTTGCTTCTTTTAGCTGTTCATCCAAAAACTCCTCGCAGGCTCCCACCGCCAACTGCTTGGACTCTACCCAGTGCGTACCGTCATATCGCATATAATCTGTGGAGTCTGTAAACGCAAGCTCCCCGGCATATTCACGAGACAGTACCTTTGCCTGGCCAATGTCCGAATAATCGTCCGGTTTCAGACTAAAGCCCTTATTAAAATCTTCTGGAGATACGTAGCTGACCTGTGCCTGCACCTTCTTTCCGAACTTCACAGCACTGCTCCAAATAAGTGCAAGTTCGCTGTCTTCAAGTGGAGGACTACAAAGCTGCGCTTTTTCAAGATAAATATCATGTGCCTTTTCTGTATTTCCGTATCGTTTGATCAACCTTCCTGCAATATGGCTCATGGTACTGTTTCTAGAGCCTTCTCCAATGCTCTGTGTAGATTGGTCATATTCCGCAAAGTCCATTTCCTCCAAGAACTCATCAATGTTTCTGCTTCCTTCATGCCAAACAATATCTGACGGATTGCATCCAAAGATGAACCTTGCCGCATCCAGTGCGTTGTCATCAAAAAATGGTGCATACTCCTGCAGTCTTGTTTTGATGCCTGCAACCTCATCGGCATTTGCGATCTTGCTATGGGGAAAGTAAATATGATGTCTTGGCCTTGCAGACCGCTTGCCTTTCACCTTTCCATCGTTTCTGCTGGGAACTAAAATATATGAAACATCCGGAAAGAGTTCTTCATATTTTTCAGCCGTGATCCAATCTTCTGGATTATCGCTGTGTTCATTATCACAGTCCATGACCTCTACATCAGAGGATAAAAAATCATCTATGGAACGATGGCAATTCTTGAACTTCCCACATACATGGTCACGGGAAATGACCGCCATCATATCTTCCTTGTTTTCTACCTCCGCCTTGTTGGGATATATTGCATTGGCAGCATTGCCTACGCAATTAGCTGAATATATTGTTAGCTTCATCTCTTAGCCTCCTCCATCGTTTCTGTAAAATATCTGATCTTCATTCTGCGTTTTTCTGCCAATGCAATCTCACGAGCCATGCCTTCTGAAATATCTTCTCCAAACACCCACACCTCCTGACACTTACCAATCAATACATAGTTGAAGATATGGGTTGCCAGGTACCGTTCTTCTGGATTACTGTCATCCATGAACTGTGGATACAGAAGATGTGGTGTCATAGGGATAGCTTTGCTCTCTACCGCAAAACGTGAATACTTTCTTGCTTTTTCGGTATTCTTCTCCGTATCTCCTCTATATGGACTACAAATATATACAAGCGGCCTAAACTCATCCGGCTTATATAACCCGGCCATTTTTCGTTCTTCCTTTTCTATATTTTTCAAGGCTTCATAGGTGGTCGGGTCGTAGTAGCCTTCGCTGTTGTATTTACTAATTGACATCCAGTTCTCCTCCCATCATTCTTCTCGTACAGTTTTCACACAATACCGCTGTTCCAAAGAGATCACTGTCTTCATCGTTTAAGATATCCTGCAGATTCACTTGTACCTCCGAACCACAATGTGGGCATCTGCAGAATACATTCTCATCGTTGATTTCAATCTTGACTTCTACTGCATCTCCCATCGTTTCTTTTACATAAAACATAGCGTTACCTCCATCTGAAAAATTAAGGGTTCATGCCCTCTGACAGTGAAAGGACATAAACCCTTGTTTTAAGTACCGCTATATCAATCTTTTTTATAAAAATCACATTCGTATCCATCCGCACGAAGAAGAAGTCCCGGAATCCAAGGTGGCGTCCTACCCATCTGCTCACAAATAGCATCAAGGGATACATCCTTGCTGCATTCAATAATCAGCTCATCATGCACATGGCCACAGATAAAACAATGCGATAAAGTTCTCATTGCATAGGCAAGAATATCTCTGCTAATTGCCTGTACGATATTCTCCACAAACTTGGGACCATAGCTTTCGATCTGTTCCCACTTCTTCGTTCCTCCGACACCTTCGTAAACTACTGATTCACTTCCGAACTTATTGACACCCATCTTTGGTTTCACATAGGAAAGTCTTCTGCCACTTGGAAGTTCAATAAACAGCATCCCGCTTTTGTAATAGAAATGAATGCCATGTGTCTCTGTGTCGATACGTTCTTTGATGGTTTTTTTTACGCATCGATCTACCGCCCACCAGAACTGGACAATATTCGGATTGGCACTTCTCCAGGAATCCACAAGCGGCTGAAGTTCCTCTTCTGTCAGTCCCATCTCAAGCGCTCCCATCGCCGTCAATGCACCAACAGAACCTCCATATCCAAGAGCAAGTTCAGCGATTTTTCCTTTTTGTCTTAAGTGTGCGTTTACCCCATGCTTTTCCACCGGAACACCAAACATGGCAGATGCAGATGCACAGTAAATATCTCCATTGTTCTTAAAGACCTCACTTCGCCATTCTTCTTTTGCAAGATGAGAAAGCACTCTTGCTTCAATAGCAGAAAAGTCAGCCACAATGAATTTCATCCCTTCTCTTGGCACAAATGCAGTACGGATCAGCTGAGATAATGTATCCGGGATATCATCGTATAAGAACTCCATTGCTTCATAGTTTCCCGTTTTTACAAGTTCTCTTGCTTCTCTTAAATCCGGCAGATGATTCTGTGGCAAATTCTGCAGCTGAATCATTCGTCCCGCCCACCTGCCACTTCGGTTTGCACCATAAAAACGAAACATTCCTCTTGCCCTGTGATCTTTACATACCGCATTCTCCATCGCCTGATATTTCTTCACAGAAGATTTCGCAAGCTTCTGTCTGATTTCCAAGACTTCACGAATATGAGCAGGAGTACTTCCAATTAGTTCTTTCACTGCTTTCTTATCCAGGCTGTCTGTCTCAATGCCGTTCTCTGACAGCCACGCTTTCATCTGTATCACACTGTTGGGGTTTTCGATGCCAGCAGCATCTTTGATCTTTGCAGTCAGCTTATCTTTTGAGCATTTATCAAATGCAATCGCATTTTCTACAACAGCCATATCAAGAGCAATCCCACGGTCATTGATCTCCTGGTCAAGCCAGAACTCATCCCACACAAAATCCGGTACGGGAAACTTCGATACTCTTCTTTGAATAGCCAATTCCACCTCTACATCACGGACATTATATTTTACAAACGCATCCCACTTCTCTTTATCATGTGCTGGAAGGTTTCGCGTTCTTCCACCATTAACTTTTGTCGGCTTACAAGGAACGCAGAAATATCGGATGAGATCTTTTCCTTCTTTCAGCTTCTGTTCGGACAATCCTAATACATTTCCTGCACCCTCCAACGACAGCGGCAGCCCCATATAGGCTGACCAAGTCATCGTACACTTCCATGAAACCGGAGAAAGATAATCTCCCACTGTGTCTTCCTCTATGCTGTAGCTAATAAACTTCTGCGGGTAGCATCTTCTTAGATATTCTGACAGACAGATACGTTCAAACTGACTGTTAAATGCCCACTTTGTAATGGTCTCATCCGTCAGTGCATCAATGATTTTACCCGGTATCTCTTCTCCCTGTGCTAGGTCAACTACTCGCACCATCTCTCCGTCTACGGAATATCCAAACAGTAAGATTTCAAAATTCGGAGACTGCACGTACTTATATACACCGCACTTCTTAAGATCCACATCGCTGTATGTTTCAATATCTATACTTATATTTCTCATTTTGTCACCATCCTAAAAAGCAAAGCGGCAAGATTGCTCCTGCCGCCCCACCATCTTTTATACTTGTTTTACTTGAAATCGTTCATTCTTTTCTCATGATATTCAAGATCTCTTTTCTCTTTTTCAATCTCTCTCTTTTCACGTCTGCGGTCATAAATCAGATTCTGAATTGATGTAATCAGAATCGAAATGCTAAAGCATGACCACACTGCGAGTAATACGATTACCAAAATTGTCTGTACTGTTTCCATATGTTTTTACCATCCTTTCTTAAGATAAGAAATCATCCTCGTCATCTTCTGCAAAATCATCCTCTGCTCTAGACTTGCCGCCAAGAGGCTCTCCATCGGCAATCTTCTGCAGATTGTTAAGGCCACAAGCAATACCCTTATTGCCGTTAGAATTGAAGGCATAGAAGTTGATGCTGGCACGACCATAGACGCCACTGTACACTTCAGAGCGTTCCAAAATCGGCTGACGGTCTGCATCTACAATTCCCGGTGCAGATGCAGAATTGGCATTAATGAAATAGCTGTCTGCGTAAGCTGCATCGTCCGGACGTTCCAAATCTCCATCTCTCAGCGGAGTTTTAAGTACCTTGAGAGAAGGCACTGACTTGCTGTTTCCTTTGAGCTTGGATTCCCCTTCCTCATATGCTGCCTGGATAGCGGCTTCGATTTTCTTTACCGTTGCCACATCTGACTTCGGAATGATCAGGCTTACACTGTACTTCGGTGTACCACCGTTGATTGACTTTGGATCCCATACGTTTGCATAACTCCATCTTGTCTTAGGTCCTGTGATTACTTTTGTTGGGTTCTTATAATTCTTTGACATATTAGTTGTCCTCCTTAAAATCATTAAATGCTGTATTTTTCATTGCCGGACGCTTATCCGACATTGGTACTAAAGTTGGCTTACCCTGTGGTTTCTCGATCAATCCAGAGAGCAATTCTTCAAACTTGGTTTTGCCGAGCATCTTTGTCATAGCGGTAATGCCGATGACCTTTTTCTCATACGGATCATATCCGGCACTCTCTATTTTTTCTGCTACGGCTTTATCATTTACATATCTACGGTTGGAACGGCCTTCGACCAATTTCCACTCTTTCCACTCCTTACCGCTGACTGCCTTCTGAAGAGCATATTCTTTGATGTCGTTTGTCCAGGATACCAGTTCGTCTGCTTTTGCAAGAATGACCTCTATTTCATCATCTTCAAGACTTTCTGGCATCTCAAAATCATAACGAGCAAGTTCCAGATTGTATTCCGCTCTCTTTCGGCAGATCGCTTTGACCTTACAAAACTGACAGTGACTTCCGGCTTTGTATTCGCCTTCGCCCTTTGCCGCCAGCTCAGCTGTTGGTGCAAGTGTTTTTTCTGCCCAGGAAAGCAATGCTTCCTTTGAAATTGAAAAGGTGCTGACATGTTCTCTTCTTGGCTGAAAGATTGTCATTGTAATATCCTTGATGTCGTAGATCCCATCGAATAGAGATAATGCACCCAATGCATAACACATCATCTGCGGATTGTTTTCTGCTTCAACCAAAATCCCGACTCCATATTTAAAATCGATTACGGTCAGCGTTTCATCTGCAACAATGACACAGTCTCCGGTGCCAAATCCCTCTGGCACCCACTGTGAAAAATCCAGGTGCTGTTCAACAAGAACAATGGGATCACTGCACTTTTCTTTTGCTGCGGATAACTGCTCCATTACATACTGTGCATACATATCCGTGCAGTCTGCCATCTCTTCATCAAAGAAGGTAAGATCCTCGGTTGGATCTTTCGACTGCTGCCCCAGCGCAAGTTTTAGCTTATGTTCACAGAGCATATGAGCATCTGTACCCTGCAGGGCAAATTCGCTAGGCTTGTCCTTTTCCTTGGCACAAAGAAGTGCCGATGGCGGGCAGGCAAGCCACCTGTGACTGGAGGAAGCAGAAAGTACTGCGTGTTTATCCGGCATTCCCAATCACCTCCACTTCCGCAAGAAGCGCTGCATACTCTTTCGGATCTATGTCTGAAAGTCTGTTTACACCACGCTTTGTAAGGAGTGCTTTGACTTCTGCCGTATATCCCTTTCGAGATTTATCTGCCATGACTGCTCTTACATCTTCCAAAGAAAGTGTCTTTTCTTCCTTCGATGCTTTTTCTGCAGTCTTGGTCTTCGGTTCTGTTTTCTTTGCATCTTCCGAACCACTAAAGAGATTCTTTAGTTCTTCTGAGATACCGATGAGTGTGTTACCACATCTGTTCAGTTCTTCGATAAGTTGTGATAATTCGTTGACCTTGCCCATTTGGTTTTCCTCCTTCCCCTGTTTTTCCCTGTTTGCTGAGTGCACTTAAGTTCTCAGCAATTCTTTTTGACACTGCACTGATTGCAACAAGCGTATCCACAAGCTCTGCATCAAGCTGACTGCTGCTGCACTTTTCAGTGCCTGTTCTGCATCTGATTGTCATAGCTGACACCGTCCTTTCCGAGTGGCTTTACTGCCTCTCTGACAGTGAAAGGACATCCGGTTCTGGTTTAAGTACCATTTCAATAAAAATTTTGAAAAAATCTGCTCACCACAGATATTGGAAGTGATGAGCAGACAGAATGTTATTCAAAATCTTTCAGTCTTGTCTTAAGCTGAACCATAACCTTCTTTTTTCTCTTATTGACACCCTTCTGTGATAGATGAACGACCTCTGCAATCTGCTTCTCTGTAGCACCGTCACCAAACATTGTCATAATAGTGCAATCCATCTCTTTCAGTTCATCAAGAGCAGCATGGAGTTCAGCAATCATCTCCTGCTTTATAAGGTTGGCTTCCAAATCGACTCCATCGGATACTTCGTATTCCGTACTCTCATAAAGCTGATCCAGTGATACTGGCTGCATCTTGCTTTCATCTTCCTGTTTGCTGGCTCTCTGTCCCTGCTTGTCCTCTCTCCACAAAGGTCTCATGTATTCCAAGTATTGTTCCTTTGTTGCCGGAATCATGATGGCACGAACTGTGCGATGTCCAATCTTGGTCCATACTGCATCAGTCGATAAGTTATAACCGTTTGCAATGATAAAATCCTTTGATGCTTCATTTACCTCCATAGGGATGTAATACTGCTTTTCACTTTTTGTCTGTAAATTTTCCATTGTAGATCCTCCTTCGATCTGAAATCGAAGTGAGAATCCACACGGAACTTCCCATAAATATTGGCCATAAGAATGAATCCTCACTTCTTAAATGGCCAACCGTCCCAGTGGGTTGACTGTTATTAATCTGTTGCTGTCTCTCGGCTCTGGGCATCCTTGATCAGGGGATGAACCTTAAGACAGGTTTTGAGTGTCTGGCACTCAGATGAATTTGCAAAGTTTTTGCATCCTCATCTCGGTGTCAGACGTACTTATGTTAAATTCTCTTTGCTTTGCCAGGGCAACAAAAAAAGCCTGACAAAATACAGGTGCTTTTAACACCTATACTTCGTCAGGCCTTGCTCGCTACGATTACTATCGTGCGGCGATTCGCTCAGTACGAACTTTCTGATTACGAAAGCTGACCGCAATCACAGATTTACACATCGGACATTTTATTTTGATGATTCCAACTGTTTCTTCTGGATCTGCGTCAAACAATCTTTTGTTTTTACAACATGGACAAGCCACATGCATTTCCTGCATCCATCTTCGCCTCCCGTAAGAGACCAGCCAAAGGGAAAAGTCAAACTGACCTTTATGATTTCATTATCCTTTGCACTTGTTCCGTGACCTAATCCTAATGTAGCGATGATTTATTATATCGAACATCTGTTCTTTTGTCAATCAGTCGTTACATTCCGAAAGCTCTGACGAAGTGTATTCCATTTCAGTCTTACAAAACCAAATTTTGTATTCTGCAAACATAAAATCTGTATTCGTGAATTTGTGGTATACAGATCCAGTAGAAAAATTCACAATTATGTGCTATACTGGAAACATATTAACTGTGTTTTTCTATTGACCGCCATAGTCCTGTAAGACTGGTTTCATTATAGGAAATCTGTTCGGCAAAGCTGGTCAGCCATTGATAGGCTTGGATAGGCACGGATATGGAGGGATAAAAATTGCAATTTAAGGATTTTATTCAAAAGCTGTCCTCCGTTATCAGAGCGGGAGGAAGTACAGATAAATTTACTCGCTCAATATTTGAAGCGATTGTCACTGAAGAAGGTCAGCCTATTCTTGATGAGTATAAGAAAAGCAGTTACAAAGGATTTTATAATGGAAGTACATCCATACGAAAAATCTCTCAGAAAATAAATGCATATATTGACCCAATGGAGTTCGCTGACTATATAAATCAATTTCCAGATGCTGTTGCCGGAAATCTGAGCAATGTATTTTCTGCTGACATCCCAGATATCAGTCCCTATAATGCCGCTGAAAAGTTAGCGGAATTATTTGTAAAAATCATTACGGAGGCTGCAGGATCGCAAAATAAGCCTACGGAAAAACCTCTGCCTCCTATCATCATGGATGCAGAGCACGGCATTGCACCTGATCTTGCTGTATATCGAGATGGTGTTCTTTATATGGATAGAATTCAGCAAGATGATGACTATGTCAGCCCATTCAAGAATTACCTTAACAAGGCGGTGTCATACTACTCGACTAAAAAAACTCTGCTGTATGCAGAAAAGCCTCACCCTTTCTATGAGCTCTATGTATGCAACAATATTAAGTATCACAAGTATCGTAATTCAGGAACAAAAGATACCAAACAGGAAATCACCATTGAGAATGCTACCATAGAAAAATTAGAGACTGAATCAAAATACATTATTATTGAAGGAATCGGCGGCATTGGAAAATCTATGTTCCTCACTCACCTATTCCTGTCCTCGGCACAGAATTCTGAAACCTCCGGCATTATCCCTCTGTTCTTATCGCTTAAGAATTATAAGGATACAACAGACAATGTCGTTGATTTCATTTGGAAATCTGTCTGCGAGTATGATTCAGCGATTTCCAGAAAAGCCATTATTGAAGCCCTGCAAAACAAAGAACTCGTTCTTCTGCTAGACGGATACGATGAAATACAGTCTTCTGCCAGAGAATCTTTTCAGTCGGATTTAGAGGCATTCATTAAGTCATACAATGGGAATACGATTATCATGACTTCCCGTCCAATTTATGACTCATTTGTATCCTTCTCGAAATTCTCTGTATTCGACATAAAGCCATTAACAAAACCACAGGCATTAGAGCTTGTAGGAAAGCTGGAGTTTTGGGATGACATTGCAAAGAACAATTTCATGAAGGCATTGGACAGCAAGTTGTATTCCTCGCACTGGGAATTTGCCAGCAATCCACTGCTTCTGACCATTATGCTGATGACATATTCCGCGTTTGGAGAAGTACCAGCAAAAATGCATGTATTTTACAGCAAGGCATATGAAACAATGGCTCGTCTGCATGATGCTTCAAAAGGTTCATTTAAGAGACCTCTCCATACCAATCTGGCACCCGAAGAATTCTCAAAGTATTTTGCTGAATTCTGTGCAAGAACATATCGGGATGAGATATTGGAATTTGATGAACGCTCTTTTACTGCATATATGGCCAAAGTTCTGCGAGGAAGTACCGCCGAAAGCAAAGGAATTACTCCTCATGATTTTCTTCTCGATCTCACAGACAACCTCTGCATCATGTATCGAGAAGGAAGTACCTATTACTTTATACACAGATCATTCCAAGAGTATTTTGCCGCAGTTCATTTTTCTTCGGAATATGATGCCAAACTAACACGCATCGGAAATTTCTTTGAGGGGATGAAGAACCGTAATTATACGGATAAAACATTTGATATGATGTATGACATGATTCCCGATAAAGTTGAACGCTTCATTTTCCTGCCATTCTTAGAGAAACTCCTAACCGGATACTCTCAAAAAGGTGAAGATGAATATTGGGAATTCTTAGAGAATCAATATCCATTTTTAAACTACGAAGAAGGAGAAGTTGGTGACAGTTATCTTTTAAGTCCACAGTCATTCTTGTACAAGGCAATTATTAAGTTCAAAAACATGGATTACGCTTTTGATATTGACTCCGTAGAATGGCCTAGCCAGATTTATAATCTTCCCACACAAAATTGGGTAAAAGTATATAGTGAATTTGCAGAAGACGATGGGTTCCTTAAATACCAAGACCCTGCCGATATTGATGAGTCTGTATTAGATGATACAACACTGATTCCAGAAGAACAGCTCCCGTATCAATATGATCGTTATTTCGGTTCTCCCGATAGTACCGGACTCATAATTGAAATTGAAATATATGAACTAAGAAAATACGCATATAAATATCGAGAAATTCGAGAATGCATGGAAGACACTGACTTTCCTTTAATGCGTGAATTCCTGGAAGTTAAGGAATATTACAAGAAGTTAAAAGAGAAAACTGAAAAAGAGGATGCTTCAGATGATCTCTTTGATGATTAAGAAAGGACCCCGTTGTAATGAGAATCAGCTACAACAAACTATGGAAACTGCTTATTGATAAGAACATGAACAAAAAAGATTTAAAGGAAGCAACCGGAATAAGCTCTGCTTCTGTTGCAAAACTTGGAAAATGCGAGAACATCACAACCGATGTGCTTCTTAAAATTTGCGTTGCACTGAATGTGCATCTGGAAGACATTATGGAAACAATTGACGATTAACGGAGGTATCTCATGAAATTACTATATTCAAATATCCTTCCACTTGGAACAGAGGATAATCAGCAGACAATCGCAGACTGCTTTGAAGAACAGCTTTCAAAATCTGACCGCATAGAAATTGCTGTAGGCTATGTATCCCGTGCATCACTGGATGAGCTGGACAGTCTCGTTGAAAAATATCACATCAGAAATATTTGTTTGAATATCGGAATGTACTATATAGAAGGCATGCCGGAAGGTTCCTATCACGCAGCACTCAAGTTAAATAAGAAATGGATTGCAGACGGAATCGGTGAAGTCCGCATAATTCGTACTTTTAAGTATCACGGAAAAGTATACTGCTTCTATAAAGACGGAGAACCTTTTGCCGCAATTATGGGATCTGCTAATTTGGGAGTTCTGAAGATGGAAGCCTCCAACCGCAGACAGTATGAATTATCATCTTTAACAACAGAATCTGACGAATGCCAAGAGATATCAGAGCATGTTCTTCGCTTAAAAATGCCAAACTGCTCTGCAAATATTGGTGATATTACTGATATGCCTCTTATTTTTGAAAAGAATACTGCCCTTTCCGGCATTGAACTTGTTACGGAAGTCCCACCTTCAAATGTTGAATTTTACAAGCGCTGTATGACCTATGCATCTTTCCTTCTGCCACTGAAGGTACCTGCATATGATGAACGTCACATAGATGATAAAAAGCATTATACAAAATCAAACGTAAATGTTTGTTATGCCGCACCACGAAACAAGAGAAAATCACGTGACTGGTATGAAACCCAGCTTACTGTCGCAAAAGAAATCACGCATATAGAGGGATATCCTGAAAAGAATGTTCCATTTTTTGTTGTTACAGATGATGGTTATTGGTTCAAAGCACACACTACAAGCGATGGCAACAAACAATTTAGTGCCGTTGGTGACGAGTTAATTATGGGGCGATGGCTTAAAGGCAGACTTGCCACAGCTGGTTTAGTTGCACCTGTAAATGATACTCAGAAGGATACAGATCGTTTAGGAATGATTACAAAGGAAATGCTCCAAGAATATGGCTGTGAAAACCTTTATCTGAAAAAGACCGGGCAGACAGCTCTTGATGAGGATGGAACTGCACTTGATGTTTGGATGCTTTCATTCAAACCAGAGGACCAGGAAGGAGATGACGAATAATGCCATATTTAAAGAATTATCTTGATAAAATTATCGAACGCGGAAATGTTGGACTTGCAGAATCCATTTCCAATACTGCAGAAGAAGTAGGAAATAATTATCTGAAAAACTTCTCCTTCACTAGTCACGAAATTGGTTTATTGCTTGGCAATGTACAGTCCGGCAAAACAGGACAGATGTTCGGAATAATGAGCAAGGCTACTGACCTCGGCTTTCCAGTTTTCGTTCTTCTTACTACAGATAATGTCGTTCTTCAGCAGCAGACTCTTGATCGCGTAAAAGCTGATTTAGACGGATTCTGCATCTGTGGAGAAAATGATGCACGAGTATTTGCAGACAACAGCCTTATGCTCCCTACTATCGTTGTATTAAAGAAAAATGCACGAATCCTAAAACTGTGGGCTAACATATTTAACTCAACTGGATTTATGCGCGGAAATCCATTGTTCATTGTTGATGATGAGGCTGATGCAGCATCTCTGAATACATTAGTCAATAAGAATCGTCAGTCTTCCATAAACAAATATCTGGAGTCAATTCGCAATGGTGCCGCAAGCAGCTTGTACCTCCAGGTTACAGGAACACCACAATCTATTTTCCTTCAGACTCGTGAATCAGGATGGCATCCATTCTTCACTCACTACTTCAAACCGGGAAAGAGCTATCTTGGTGGTGACTTCTTCTTTCCGAAAACAGGAAAGCCAGATTGCGTAACATATCTGGATAACTTGAATGAGCCAGAAAGAGAAGTTGTAATAAGACATCTTCTTGTATCTGCACAAATCTTAGCATCCGGGGGAACAACCTCTACATGCCTGATTCATCCAAGCGTTAAACAGGCTGTTCATCAGAAATTTGCAGACAGTATCAAAACCGAACTTGACTGGTGCAAAGCAAACTTAACTGGTGATCTTGCTGCCGAATTACGAAAACAGCACACTCTGCTGACTCCAACTAAATCCAATGCAGTTCCTTTTTCAGAAATCATGAATAAGGTCACAGAACTTTTGAACAATAATGAAATCAAAGTTCTTGTTATGAATGGAAAGACAGATGTTGAAAGTTCAGAATATGCATCTGGATGTAATTTTGTTATTGGAGGAAATACACTGGGGCGAGGCGTTACCTTCCCTGGTCTTCAGACTATTTATTATACAAGAACCGCTAAGAAACCACAGGCTGATACCATGTGGCAGCACAGCCGTATGTTTGGCTATGACCGTGACCCAGGCATGATGATGGTCTATATTGATGAAAGACTGTATAAATTGTTTGCGGATATCAATGCTACAAACAATGCGATTATTTCACAGGTTGAGCAGGGCATTGATGATGTTAAAATTTATTACCCAGAAGGACTTAATCCTACAAGAAAGAATGTTCTGGATACGGATCATGTTGCCGCTATATCCGGCGGAACCAATTATTATCCGTTCAATCCAAAGAACAATACTATCAATCAGATTTCAGACCTTCTCTCCTCTTTTGACGATGACGAGCCATATTACCAGGTAAGTCTCCGCTTAATGAAGGAAGTGCTGTCTCACATCGAAACGGACCCTGATTTTAAACTGCCGTCTTTTATGTCTATCATTGACACAATGCTTGCAGAGAATCCAACGACTCAGGGCATACTCATTGTTCGAAGAAACAGAGATGTTGCACAAGGGACTGGTGCTTTGCTGTCACCAAATGACTGGCAGCTTGGAGGTTCTTTCCCTCGCAAGGTTGTTCTTACCATGTACCAAGTTACCGGAAACAAGGGCTGGGGCGGCAAGAAACTGTGGGTTCCAAATATAAAACTGCCGGAAGGTGCTATTTACTATGATGTAATTGAGGATTGATATGGCTGATACACATTCAAAGGAAGTACGCAGCAAAAACATGTCACATATCCGAAGCACAAATACCAAGCCAGAAGAAATTGTTCGTAAGTATCTGTTTTCCCGTGGTCTTCGGTACAGAAAAAATGTTCGAAAACTTCCTGGGTGTCCGGATATCGTACTTCCAAAATATAAAACTGTTGTCTTCGTAAATGGCTGTTTCTGGCATATGCATGATTGTGGCCGTTTCGTATGGCCGTCCAGCAATAAAGAATATTGGAGCAAAAAAATCAACAGAAATGTTGAACGAGACGCAGAAAATCATCGCATTCTCTCCGAACAGGGATGGAAAGTTCTTGTAATATGGGAATGTCAGTTAAAAAAGAAAGTGGCAGACGAGAATTTAGAGAATTTATATAATGCCATTACCAAATAAAAAATACGGATGCAAGTTCAACCACACCTTGCATCCGTATTTTTTCATTTAATCTTCGTCTTTGATATTAGGTTCTGTATATTCATATTCTTCTCCGGCAAATGTTTTCAAAATTGCCTCAAAAATAATCTTTGCGCCTTCGCATGGAACAGCCATACCAATCTGCTTTCTAACCTGTTCCTTTGAACCTTCGAAAATGTAATCATCCGGGAAAGTCTGCAGTCTTGCTCTTTCACGGTTTGTTAAAGCTCTTGGTTCTTCCCAATGATAAATATGTGTTCCACCTCCGCCTGAACCAGTTACTGTATAAGAAGGCTTTTCAGGGTCGAGTCTCTTGTAGATTGTACTAATTTTAGTCTTAGTGTTAATTTTCAAATCTTCCGGCAAATCCACATCCCATGCATTCTGTCCCGGTCCAATCAAGTTCAGTCTTCTTACTACCTTTTCTGACTGCTTTGTTGGCTCATTATTATATGCGTCTGCTGGAATTGGCGGCTCCTCAATTGCCTGACGGCATGTTTTCATCTCTCCTGTTGGTGCCGGGATTTTGAATTCATATGGAAGATTATCTCGAATGCCAATAATGATAATTCTGTGTCTTGCCTGTGGAATCCCATATTCTTCAAACTTATATAAGTTGGGATAAATTCTGTATCCAGCCTCTTTCATATCCGAAAGAATCTTGTCAAAGGCTTTTCCCTCATTAGCACTTCTCAGACCACCTACATTTTCTGCAAGGAACCACATTGGGCGATACATTTTCAGTACTTCAATTCCGTATGTGTATAACGGTCCATACTTCCCTTTGAATCCAAGCTTAGAACCTACAAGAGAAAAATCATTGCATGGAAAGCCAAATGCAAGAGCATCAATAGCTCCAAGCTTCGTTAAATCAAGCGTATGCACATCTTCGCAGTAAACACTCTCCGGTGCATCTGGGCATATGTTTCGAGTATAAGTACGACATGTAGACTCATCAAAATCATTTGCCCACTGATGAATAATGCCAAACTCCTCATTTCCTATATCTGCATGCGTGGCTCCCCAGCCAATTCCACCGGGTCCGCAGAACAATTCTCCTAGATGAAAAATCATTACAGTCTATCCTTTCTTCTTTATAATAAAATCAATCTCGCTTTGTACGTGGTTCTTTTCTTCCGAATCAAGCATAGATGTATTCTTAAATCCTGATCGATACTCTTCTAAGTCTGACGTTTCTAAAAATCCTGCCATAATAAAAAGCGGTACTACTGGTACACCATATAAGACTGCTAGTTTCTTAAGCTCCGCTGCACTTAAGATGTTGTCTGCACCATTTTCCGCTTTACAAAGACGAGAGTTCGTGATTCCTATTTGCTTCTGTACTTTCGCTTGGCTCAAACCTCTTTCATTTCGTACATTTCTTAAATAATCGCCTAATTCACTCATAGTATCACCTCTTAAATTATTATAGCATAATTGCTGCATTATTGCAACACCTATATTAATAAATGCTGCATTATCGCAGCATTTATTTCATAGTATCACCCCTATTGAACAGACTAATTTCTACTTGTCAAACATCATAATTAAATATGCTTGCAGAATGCCGCCTTCATCTTAACCATCACATCAACAAGCCATTCAAACTGAGATTCCCATTTACTCTTGTTTGCAAATTGAACTGATTTCTCAAGTACTATCCTGCTTGCTTTTCTATCTGGCATCTCTCGCCAATCAAATGATAGGCCTGATGATTCTTCAATATCTTCTTTATTTTCAAAGAGAGAATTATATAAATCTGGGTCATCATTAATATACAGTTCCACATCTAATTCATCTCTCTTTTGAATCTGGGACACAGCAATATGGCACGCAGAAGAACCAATGCTAAAATCCATCCAATGATCTGTAGATGGTTTTCTTCTCTTGAAGTTCTTTGCAAATACCGGAATATTAAAAGCGTAATCTTCAAATGCCACCCAATAATCATATCTCAATTGTTGAGTTTTATTGACGGACTCATTCTTCTTTACTTCTTTCGTCCAATCATTTGGTCTTTCTATTATTTCAAACTTAACTGCTGGCTCCGAATTTCCAATCCTGTACAGTTTAATTTCGCATAAAAAGAAACCAACATTATCATCAGTGTGATTATTCAACCATTCAATAGCTGCTTTATGCTCCTCACGTGCATGCTTTACAACCCAAATCACAACATCCGCAGACTTTCCAGATGCATATGTAATCAGTTTTCCAAGATGATCATGATTTGTGTCCTCTAACTGATTTTCTATAATAATTTTTCTATCTGTTCCCGTTTCAGATGCAAAAATGTCAACGTTAAAATCTCCAACAGAAGACTCTGTTTCATCAACAGTAATATCCATTCCAACCGCATCAGCTAACAAGGATATGTTATCATCCTGCGAAAGCCAAGGAGTAAAATCAAGGGCTTCATGCGGCCAAACAGTACGCAAATCCTTTATTTCTTCTAATCTGCTCAAATTAATCACTTTTAATCTTGCCTTCTTCTCATTGTAATAATATTCAAACTGAACCCCTCTAGGGTTCAAACCTCTTATATCCATCTCCTAGTGTCAACCCTGCCGAGCAGACCAATTCCCACTCGACTATTTGCAAGCATCAAAAAAGGACTTTCTGCAAGACTTCATACACTTTTTAACGATAGCCACTGAGAAAGTCCTTTATCTGCTACACTCTATTTACTTGTCAGGGTTCACCTTTGACATCAAAACTACCGTCTCCACATGTCCCGTCCTACCAAACAGATCCACGCCCTTGACCTTGACCGTCTTATACCCCAACTCTTCCAGCACAGCACAGTCCCTAGCAGCAGTAGCGTGATTGCAGGAAATCATAACTATCCTGTCAGGGGACATTTTTGCCATGTACTCCAGTGCATCCCTAGTGCAGCCCTTTCTTGCAGGGTCCGCTATTATCACATCTGGTCGCTCGCCACGGCTGTAAAGTATCTCTGCTATCTTTCCTGCGTCACCACATATAAATTCCGCATTTGTGACATTGTTTGCTGCGGCATTTCGTTTTGCATTGTCTATTGCAGACTCTATTATCTCAACACCTATGAGCTTTTTCACCTTTTGGCTCATTGACAAACCAATCGTTCCTGCACCGCAGTAAAGATCAAGAAGAGTTTCCTTTCCTGTCAGCTGAGCATAATCTGCGGCAATTTCATAAAGCCGTTCCGCCTGAATTGTATTTACCTGATAAAATGACAGCGGTGATATCTCTATATCATTTCCGCACATGGTATCGTGTATCGTGTCGCTTCCATACGCAGTAACAAGCTTCTGTCCGAGTATACAGTTGGTCTTTCGGCAATTCTCATTGAAAACTATACTCTTTACATCAGCATATTTTTTGCAAAGCTCACCCACAAGCACATCAAATACGCCACGCTTTTTAAGGTCAGTTATAACAAGACAGACCATTATCTCACCTGAGTGTTCGCCACGCCTGAGATAAATATGCCTGAGCAGACCGCTTCCCGTTTCCTCGTTGTATGCCTTTATCTTACGCTCGTTCACATAAGCCATTATTTCATCGGCTATTGCCTTGAATACAGCAGGCTGTAATGCACAATCAGTGTGATCGCATACATGATGAGAACGCCTTGAATAGAATCCGCAAACTGCCTTGCCGTCCTGCTCTGCTACAGGGTACTGCGCCTTGTTGCGATAGCCAACAAGCTGGTTACAACCCTCAAAGCTGTCATATTCAGGATAAAGCTTACCGATACGCTCAAATGAATCCTTTATGAACTGCTCTTTTACACGGCATTCTTCCTCATAGCTCATGTGACGAAAACAACAACCGCCACACCTTGAATAAACAGGGCAATCGTTCTTCGTTCTTTCAACCGAACCACTTACAATATTTTCGATAATGCCATAGCAATACGTTTTGCAGATCTTGACTATCCTGCATTCGATAACGTCGCCAATAACAGTAAAAGGCACGAAAACAGCAATGCCCTCGTGCTTTCCTACTCCGTTGCCCTCATTTGTCATACCGCTTATTTCAAGCCTGATAATCTCATTTTTCTTTAGCATAAAATTCCTCTATCTCATTTTTTCGCTTAAGCATAAGCTCAAAATGCTTATTGTATTCCAGCGGAAATTTGTAATTGAACACACGCTCCAAACGTCCGCCCTCTTTGTCAACAAGCTTTGTCGAGCCACCTGCACCCATTGCAAGTATGGTCTGAACCTCTTCCATTATATAGATATTATACAAACTCTCGTGACCCTGCTTTGTCCAGCCTATATTTTCAAGATTTTCAAGCATATTCTTCTGTCTGTAGAGATAATAAGGCAGATAGCCGCTTTCAAGAAGTCTTTTTGTGGCATACTCTACCATTTTATCGGCTGGATTTTTCAGTACTTCCCTGTCACCACTGTGATTTAGCCTAGCCGCACGCTTTATGGAAAGTGTGTGTACAGTGATATTCTCAGGAGCAAGCTCGATAAGCTTATCAATGGTATTCTCAAAGCTCTCCACTGTGTCTGTTGGCAGACCTGCGATTATATCAGTATTTATAGAGTCAAAACCAACTTTTCGTGCAAGGTCAAAGCTGTCAAAAAACTGTGCAGTTGTGTGCTTTCTGCCAATAGCCTCAAGAACGCTGTCATTCAAAGTCTGTGGATTTATAGATACTCTGCCACAGCCGTTTGCTTTAAGCACCTTCAGCTTTTCTTCAGTTATGGTGTCAGGTCTTCCCGCTTCAACAGTGTATTCACGGACAGTTGACATATCAAAGTTGTTTGCAATGACTTTCATAACTCTGTCAAGCTGAGCAGCAGTGAGCGTGGTAGGAGTGCCGCCGCCAAAATATACGGTGTCAAGCTTCAAACCAAGCTTTTCCGTTATCTTCGCAGTATAAACTATCTCCTCACACAGCTTGTTCACATACTCAGGGATAAGCTTCATACAGCCCTCGATAGATTGCGAAACAAAAGAACAGTAGGAGCATCTTGTGGGACAAAACGGCACTGACACATAAAGACTAAAGCTGTCCTTTTCAAGCTCATCAAGGACAGGCTTCTGGGTTATAGCAGTTTTGTATGCAATATCGCACTTTTCTTCGCTGCAAAGATATCTGCTCTCCATGGCTTTAAATATCTCCGCCTTGTTCATGCCCTCACTGAGCATATCATTCACACGCTTCACAGGTCTTATTCCCGTTATAACGCCCCATTTCGGCACAATGCCTGTTATCTCGCTCATTGCCTTAAAAAGAAGTCTTGAAAGCGAAAGTTCCATGTCGCTTTCAAAATGCACAAACTCCTCTTTTTCGCAAGTCTTGCCGTCATATCTCACCTTAACGCTCAAACAAACATTGTCAGCGTTATCCTTTTTCTGAGCGAACACATAATCGTCCTCTGTATCTATGCTGTCAGAAAAAACGTGGGTAAAGAGCGTTGCAGGGATAAAAAGCTTCATTACTCCCTCAAGCTCATATTTATAATTGTTGCCGCTGAATATCAGAGTCATTTCAAAGCCTCCGCAGCCTGCCTGAGATATGGGTTATACTTTCTCTCAGCGTCAAGTGTCGTGACATTCATGTGACCAGGATAAACAGTTAGATTTCCACCAAGGTCAGCTATTTTCATAAGCGACTTCATGAGGGCTGGGCTGCTTCCATCAGGCATGTCAGTTCTGCCAACACTTCTTGAAAATAGGGTATCTCCCGAAAACATATTCATGCCGCATATGAAACAAACAGAACCGCTTGTATGTCCCGGCGTTTCCAATACGTCAAATTCAAGCTCGTCAAGCTTTAGTATATCGTCCTCTGTAAACACATTGACCTTGCCTGTGTAATTTCTGTGTCCTCTTATTCTGAAAAGATTAGCAAGCATTCCTGCGTCATCTGTAAGCTTAGGCTTATCCATAATGTGGATATACACCTCGCAGCCTGTCCTGTCTACAAGGTCAGCCACAGCACCGATATGGTCAAAATGACCGTGGGTAAGAAAGATCTTTTTAAGCGTAAGACCGTGACTCTCTATCTCACCGAGAATATAATCGGGGTCGGCAGGTGCATCGATAAGAACGCAGTTATTTTCTTCGCTTGCAACAATATAGCTGTTCGTTTCACAAACACTCAATGGTTTGAGCCTATATATTTTCATTATATGTCCTTTCTTATTTACCGCTTCTTTCAACAGAAATAACGTTCTTTATTTTCTGAAGCTTGTTTATAACATTGTTGAGCTGTTCCATTCCTGCAATGCTGACAGTTACGGAAAGCATTGCATTGCCGTTTTTCAGTTCCCTTGAGGTTGACTCATAGATAAAAATATTGATCATTGCAAGCGCTGACGAAACGTCTGCCAGCAGACCTATTCTGTCAACCGCAACAATATCCAAAGTACACTTGAAATAGCCAGTATGCTTTTCAGAACTTTCCCACTTAACATTTATCCAACGAGCGGCATTTTCAGGATCATCTTTCTGCGAAAGATAGTTCACGCAATCCTTTTTATGCACGGATATGCCGTGACCTCTCGTGATAAAGCCGACTATTTCGTCACCTGGAAGCGGATTACAGCACTGTGCAAACTTGATAGCGCAGTTGTCGATGCCGTCAACGATAACACCGGTGGAATTTTTGGAAGTCTTTATCTTATTTTCAAGGTCAGAAGTATCAGGCTGAGCCTTTTCACCGTATTTCTTATTATACTCAGATTTCAGCCTCTGCATCACCTTTGAAAGCTGAACACCACCATAACCTATGGCTGCAAAGAAATCATCAAGAGTATCACAACTGTGTCTGTGCATATCCATTTTGAGAAAGTCCTCAAGCTCTTCCTCAGGCACTCTTATATTATTTCTGCGAAACTCTCTTTCAAGAGCATTTCTGCCCTCAAAGATATTTTCCTCTCGTCTTTCCTTTTTGAACCATGAACGTATCTTGGATTTGGCTTCATTGGTCTTGCAGATATTAAGCCATGAACGGCTTGGACCATGACCTTCAACGTTGGTAGTAAGTATCTCGATTATCTCGCCTGTTTTTATCTGATAATCATAAGACACCATTTTCTTGTCTACCTTTGCGCCGCACATCTTATGACCCACTTGTGTGTGGATAGCATAAGCAAAGTCGATAACAGTTGATCCAACAGGCAGCGTTATCATATCTCCCTTTGGAGTGAAAGCAAAGACGTCCTCAGGGGCAAGGTCATTTTTGATAGCCCTTACTATCTCCTCAACGTCGTTTGACTCCTGCTGTGACTCGATTATCTGTCTTATCCATGCAAGGCGCTGATCGTCCTTTGAGCTACCCCTTACGCCCTCTTTATATTTCCAGTGAGCGGCGATACCATATTCAGCCGTTCTGTGCATTTCCCATGTTCTTATCTGAACCTCGAAAGGTATTCCCTCTCTGCCGATAACAGTTGTGTGAAGAGATTGATACATATTAGCCTTAGGCGTGGAAATATAATCCTTAAATCTATTTGGGATAGGTCTGAACATATCGTGGATTATGCCAAGTACGTTATAGCACTCGGTAACTGTATTGACGATAATTCTTACGGCATAGCGATCATATATCTGGTCTATCTCCTTGCCGTCACGATATACCTTTTTATAAATACCATAATTGCTTTTAACTCGACCCTCGATAAGGGGAACAGGGTCAAAATCCTTTTCAAGCCTGTCATGTATCTTGTGCTTGATGTTTTCAACAAGCTGTTCACGGCTGCCCTTTCTGAGCTGCATTTGCTCGTCTATCTCAGCATAAGCATATGGATCAAGATAGTAAAAAGCAAGATCTTCAAACTCATCTTTAATTGAGCGTATTCCAAGGCGGTGAGCTATCGGTGCATAGATGTTCATTGTTTCATGGGCGATAGTTCTGCGTTTTGAATCTTTGCAATAATTAAGAGTACGCATATTGTGAAGTCTATCTGCAAGCTTTATGATAATAACACGGATATCCTCGCTCATTGCAAGAAGTATTTTTCTGATATTCTCGGCTTTCTGCTCATCCTTGGTGAAAGTTTCCACCTTTTTCAGCTTTGTAACGCCATTTACAAGCATTGCAACGTCTGAACCAAAATTCTTCTGTAATTCTTCAAGAGTGCATGGAGTGTCCTCAACAACATCATGAAGAAGTGCTGCACAAATAGTATCAGTATCCATGCCAAGTTCCAAAAGAATATATGCAACAGACAGCGGGTGGGTTATATACGGCTCGCCAGACTCTCTTTTCTGATTATGATGATATTTTTCAGCAAGTTCATAGGCGGAAACGATTTTTGACAGATCGTACTGCCTCTCGCCATCAAGTATTTTCTGAATAAGTGCATCAATGGAACACACCGACCTCTCACCTATATGCTCAGGCTTTGAAGCTTCAGGCACAGCGTCGGTATAGTCAGGAGAAGCCGTAGGAGCAGGCATTTCTTCAAACTGCTCTTTAACCTCGGATTCGGCAGGAAGATCTTCTTCACTGACAGTTTTTATTTCTGGTATATTTTCCATCTTATCCATTTCAGCAGGATCAAGCAAAATATTCTCTTTATCTGACATTTTAGTTACCTGCCTTTCCAAGCATTTCATTCAGCTTAACAAGAGTTTCAGAGTCCTCAAGATTTACCTTTTGTTTCGGCACAACGTAGCTTATTTTCATAGTTGCGGGTCTGAACTCGATAAGACCCTTATCACGGAAAATATCAACGCAAATATGCAGTTTGCAATAATTCATGCTGTCGCCTGATATTTTCATGAAAAGATTATCCAACGTAATATTCTTAACTGCACTTATGTATTTATATACACCGATAAGTTCCTGCCTTGTCGGGATTATTTTTCTTATAAAACTTGCAGGAAGCTGTTCCCCGCGCATGAGCTTTTCATAACAATCCTTTGCCGCAAAATATCTTTCCTGCTTTACTCCACTCAATCTATGGTCAATAACTCTTATGGATATGGACTCACGGTTATTGAACACATTTATTCCAAGCTCCACGAGCATATCAAGCTTATCGCCAACTGCGAAACAAGCTTTTTCAGGTGCAAGGGAGAAAATAAGAGCCTGTCCTCTATAGCTTCCGTATGAAAACTCGATCTTTGTATGCTTGCCCTGTGACAGCGGTATTATCTTATCTACTCTTACTCCAAGCATTGCAAAAACGGGAACAGGGTTCTCTGCACCAAAAGGCTCCATTGCTGCAAGACCCTTTACATTATCAAGGTTGATATCCTGCGGCATAAGAAGCTTATCCGCTATAAGCTCAACGCTAGGGAATTTCTCCATAGGATCGCTGTATTCATACACCATTTGAGTGAGTTTTTCGATGTTCTCAGCCTTCAGCGACAGACCTCCTGCACACTCATGTCCACCAAATTTATCAAGCAGCTCTCCGCAATGCTGAAAACACTTGAATATATTGAAGCCCTTTACGCTTCTCGCAGAGCCTCGTGCGTTTCCATCGTCATCAATGGAGATTATAACATTCGGCTTTCCGTAAAATTCCAAAATGCGTGAAGAAACAATGCCAATTACTCCGTGGTGCCAGCCCTTGCCTGAAAGCACAAGCACTCTATGGTCAAGAGTTTCAGGGTGAGCGTTTATATGGTTTACTATTTCTGTCATTATCTCTGTTTCCGTCTGCTTGCGCTGGGCGTTAAGATTTAAAAGAGTGTCAACATAATTTTCAGCGTCCTCTGGGTCTTCGCTGAGAAGTGTTTTTACAGCTGTAAGAGGTGAGCCAAATCTGCCCGAAGCGTTTATAACAGGGGCAATCCTAAAAGCAATGCCTGTTGAGTCAAGAGCATTTCTATCAAGCTTTGCTTTATCTATAAGATAGTTTAATCCCAATATTTCGGTGTTTGCAAGATATTCAAGACCACGCTTGACAATAGTTCTGTTTTCCCCTGTGAGTGGCACAACGTCCGCAACTGTACCGATAGCACAAATGTCGGCATACTGTTCCATAACAGTGTCATAACTGCCGCCGTCAAGTGCAGCACAAAGCTTGAAAGCTACACCAACTCCTGCAAGGTCTTTGTATGACGAAGGACAATCTGCACGATGCGGATTAACGATAGCCCTTGCCCTCGGAAGCTTCTCAGGCGGTTGGTGGTGATCTGTGATAACAAGTTCCATATCAAGCTCAGCAATACGCTCAGCTTCCTCAACCGCGGAAATGCCGTTATCCACAGTGACGATAAGCTTAACACCCTTTTCTGCAAGCATTTCAATAGCTTCCATGTTCATGCCATATCCAGCCTCACGCTCAGGAATATAGTACATAATGTTTGCGCCCATGCTTTCAAGATAGTTGTAAAGTATAGTGGTGGACGTAACTCCATCGCAGTCATAGTCACCGTAAATACAAATAAGGTCATACTGATCAACCGCCTTGTTTATCACTTCGGCGGCTATAGCCATATCCTTTATAAGAAAAGGATCACTAAGTTCTTCTCCTTTAAAAAAATCAGCAAGGCTGTCAAAGTCAGTGAACCCCCTTGAAGTCATAACGTCTAGGGTAAGGCTTTTCAAGTCACACTTGTTCATAAACTCTGCAGTTTTCACAGGGTCAGGTCTGTTTATTCTCCATTTTTTCATATAGAAATAGTCCTTTACGCAAATTTACATTCATTATTCATTATACCACATAAGCTGCCTTTTTTCAAGTAGCATCAAGAAAAAGTGTGAAATTTTAGGCATAAAAACAGCACCGCAGAAAACCCCGCAGTGCTGAAATATGGATCTATTATTATTTTGTCGTAGAAACTGCAACAGCGTTTCTGCCATATTTTTCATTACCTGTTGGTTTATCACCTACAGGACTGAATGTTGGAACGATCTTTTCGACCATTGCAACGATATTTTCGTCATTGTTATAGCTTGCACGAGCAAGCTCTCCAAGCTGACCAAGGAACGTTTCTGTGTCAAACGGTATAGGCTTTCCGATATGGATAAGCTCATTGTCCGTTTTCATCATGCCCTCCTCTGCCATAAGCTTCTCCTCAAAAAGCTTCTCGCCAGGACGCAGACCTGAGTAAACTATCTTGATATCTACATCAGGCTTATATCCTGAAAGTCTGATAAGATTTCTCGCAAGTGTGTCTATCTTCACAGGCGCACCCATATCAAGGACAAATATCTCGCCGCCCCATGCGTATGTGCCTGCCTGAAGAACAAGGCTCACAGCCTCAGGTATAGTCATGAAATATCTTATGATATCAGGGTGAGTAACAGTAACAGGACCGCCTGCTTCTATCTGCTTTTTGAACAGTGGGATTACAGAGCCGTTGCTTCCAAGAACGTTTCCAAAACGAACTGCAACAAACTGTGTGCCATTTCTGTCCTTATTGCCAACGCTTTCGATCTTAACCGCTTCACTGCTCTCTATATTATCAACAGCTATCTCGTCTATCGGATCGTTCTCAAGCATACCGTCTGTCATTTCATCAACGTGTGCATGGAGCATAGGTAGAAGATCTGTTCTGCCTGCCTTGCTGATAGCGTCCATGCTCTGGATGACCATTTCGCAAAGTCTTTTACTTGCACCCATAATATTAGTAGGGTTTACAGCCTTATCGGTGCTTATAAGCACAAACCTCTTTGTGCCATGCTTCAAAGCGGCATAGGCTGTCTTGTATGTACCAACAACATTATTTTTGATAGCTTCATTAGGGCTTGTTTCCATAAGCGGAACGTGCTTATGTGCTGCAGCGTGATAAACGATATCAGGCTTGTATTTTTCAAAAACGTCATTGATACGTCTGCTGTCACGAACAGAGCCGATAAGCGTCACAAGATTGAGTTTACTGCCATATTTACGTTTAAGCTCCTGCTCTATTTCATAAGCATTGTTTTCATAAATGTCAAATATGATAAGCTGTTTAGGCTCATGACCTGCTATCTGTCGGCAAAGCTCGCTTCCGATAGAGCCACCGCCACCTGTTACCAAAATGGTCTTACCCTTAAGGTGCTGGAATATCTCGTCCATGTTTACTCTGATAGGCTCTCTTCCAAGCAGATCCTCGACTGCAACAGGCTTCATCTTGCTGAGAAGCACCTCACCATTTGTTATCTGATAAACGCCCGGAAGCTGTTTCATCTCACAGCCGGTTTCCTTACAAATATTAAGGATATCCCTTTTGTTCTCAGGTGATGCAGTTGGAATTGCAAAAAGGATCTGATCAATATTATACTTTTTGACGCTTTCCATAATGCAATCACGGCCACCGACGATAGGAACTCCTCCGATATTTCTTCCCCACTTATTTGGGTTATCATCGATTATGCAGAGTGGTCTTGCATTTGCACGTTCTGACATCGTAAGCTCTTTAAGGATCATCTGACCCGAAGCACCTGCACCAATGACCATTGCATTATGCACTGCCACCTGATTTGTTACCTGTTTTGCTCTTAAAAGGGTGACATATCTATAGGCAAAACGCACTGCCGTTATAAGCACGAACTGAGTTCCCGCTCCTACTATATAGTAAGCCACAGGCATTCTCATGAAGAGTAATGTAATACCCACAGCCTGGAATATGGTAGTAACTATCGAAGCCAAAAATATCCTTGACAGTTCGCCAATGCTAGCAAATCTCCACAAACTATTATAAAGCTTGAACACAAAAAACACCACAACACAGAAAGCTGTATATATTGGAGCAAACTTTACATAGGCAAGCATATACTCTTTTGGTATTGCAGAAAAAGTAAGGTCAAATCTGATGAAAAGTCCGAAAATGTAGGATAGATTTACGGCAACAATATCATAGAAACACAGAAAGAATGCAATAAGCATCCAATGCTTTATCTTTTTGTTTTTCCACACCTGAACTGTGTTTTCGCTTGTTTTCTCCATAAATAAAACATACCTCCGCTCAATTAAAGCAATGAATAAGATCACACCATGGCCACCCCTCAATGGCACAGTGCAGGCTATTTATAATATCATCAATATTTTTTCTATACTTAAAAAGCAAACATTCTTTCTTCGTCAGCCATAGCAGACATGAGTACTTTATCAGAACGTCTTATATTTTCACTTCCAGATCTTTTAGCTATAAGATCAAAGTTAGGTTTTCTATCATCAATATTATGAGCATCGCTTCCAAAGACAAAATCTCTGCCACTTGAAATAAGCTTATTAACAAAACGTCTTGTGGAAAAATGCTCAAAAGCTTCTGCATTTATCTGAAAAACTGCATCCACAGACATCAGACTTTTCAGATCTGACTTTGAATAAACGCCCATATATCTATGTACATGGGCGATTATCGGAATAAGCCTTCGAGAATTTGCTATCTCGTCTATCTCCTCGACGATCCAACTGTTATACTGAGTGAATGGTGGTTCAAGAAGAATAAGTCGTGTTCCGCTGATACACAGCTTTTCAAGTTCTCCTAATACGCTGATGCCCTTTTCTATAGCCACCTCAGCACCAATATGTATATCCTTCACGGCAGGGTCAGCCGCCATGAGCTTCTCATAAGCATTTTGCCGTTTGACAAGATAACTGTCTAAAGAAGCTTCCCTGTGCATATAAAAATGTGGTGTTGCAACAATTATACCTATGCCCTGCTGTTTCATCATTTTTATCATTTTAAGTGATGTTTTGATGCTGTCAGAGCCGTCATCAATATTCGGCAGTATGTGGCTGTGATAATCGGTAGTCAATCTAACATCTCCATGTCATTTAACTTTCGGCAGAAGCATCTTTCCCACCGTATTTATAGCTGTAGTCATATTTATACTTGTAGCTATACTTGTATCCGTAATGAGAACCGTTCTTTGCGGAAATATCATTAAGAACGAACCCAAGCAGATTGCAATCGCCTATCTCAAGCTTCTTCATAGACTCCTCTATCTCCTGATATGTAGTTCTGCCATATCTTGCCACAAGAAGAACGCCTGCGACCTCGTCTGCAAGGCTCATTACGTCAGTTACAGGAAGCAGCGGGGTTCCGTCGACAATAACATAATCATACTTATGCTGAACATATTCAAGCAATTCACGCATTTTCTCAGAAGCAAGAAGCTCTGACGGGTTTGGAGGCAAAACCCCTGATGTAAGAACAGCAAAATTGCCATTCTTGGTTTCATGCACACACTTATCAAATGTGCTTTCACCACTCAGTATTGTTGAAAGTCCAACATTGTTTTTTAACTTGAAGTTTCTGTGCTGAACAGGTCTTCTCATATCAGCGTCAATAAGAAGTACCTTATTTTCTGTTTCAGCCATTGAAGCTGCAAGGTTTGCAACTGTTACAGACTTACCCTCACTTGGATTAGGGCTAGAAACGACAACTATCTTATTTCGTGTTGTAGAAAGTGTAAACATAAGGTTTGTACGCATTGTTTTGTAGTTCTCTACAATATTAAACGGTATATCCTTATTATTGAACAGAAGCTGTTTTTTTCTGTCAGCAGAAGAACCTTCATCCTTTTTAGAAGTCTTTCCGCCAATATTCATTATCTCACCAACGATAGGCTTCTGATAAATGTCGCCAAGCTCATCAGAATTCTTTACAGTGTTGTCGAAGAAGTCGATAACAAGTATCACTAGAACAGCCACCATCAAGCCACCAACAAAGCCAAGGGCAACATTTTTAGTGGTGTTAGGAGAAACAGGTGTATTGTAAACTTCAGCATCACCTATCTTTTCAACTGAGCCTGCACCGATAACTCTTATAAGAAAGCTTGGAGCGACGTCAGCCATGATGTTACAAAGGTCAGAAGAAAGCTTTGCATTGGTTGTTGTGGCAGTTATCTGAAGTACCTCTGTCTGATTTACAGCGGTCATGCTATAAGCATTTCTCAGGCCGTCATTTGAAACCCTGCCGCTCGTTACAGTAAAATAAGGAGCAAGCTGTTCAGGAGTATACATCTCAAGAAGCTTATCGCTTACCTCGTTCATTACCGGGTCATCAGTAAGTATAACAATATAGGTCTGTACCAATGACTTTGAAGCGTTAATATCCTGTAAGTCAACATTAGTCTTATCTTGACCCGTTGACTGATTATCAGCACTTTTAACATACATTGAAACGTGTGACTGATACTGCTTACTCATAACAAATTTTGATACGAAAAGGGCCAGTATCGCACACACTATTGAAGCGGCAACGATATACCAAACCTTTCCGAGAAGAAGTACCAGAAGATCCTTGATAGTGTAATTTTTTTTCATTTGAATTATTCACCCTATTGTTGATATTTTCGTTATTTTCCCAAAAAATAAACCGTACAATAATAATTTTATCACATTCTATTCAAAAAGTCAACTTTAAACGATACGTTTTTTTGTATTTCAACAAAAAAATGGTTTTTTGTTATAACATACAATAAGATAAACTAAATCAGCCAAGTATTTGTTGGAAAATCATATAAGCTGACAGCTTAATTTAACAATTATGAACGGCACTGTAAAAGCCGCCATTACAGCCGTTCCAAAACTATTTACCAGTCCTTGTATCATAAGTATGCCGAAATTCATGACAGATTGCTGAACTGAGGCAGCGGTCGGCATTCGCACCACTTCACCAAAACTGCAATCCTTCCAAGATTTTTTCTTGAAGGATAGTCGCAAAAGAGGTTCTTTGGCGAGAGTGTAAAAGCAAAGTCCCACACCTGCCAGGATAATTCTAACATGATCAGATGTCAACAACATTATTTTCATTGGAGTATGCAAAAGTTTCAAAATCTCATCGGAAAAGCACAATGTGATAGGCTCTGTCACCAAAGTAACAGAGCCTATCATCAGAAATGATATGTTCAGACAGCCTTTCAGGCGGCGTTCATTTATTTCACCGAAACAATAAGAAACAAGCGAGCCACAGCCCATGCACAGACCTATTATGATCGAATAAAGAAAAGTCGTGAGGGTGTATGTGCCGCCCACAGCCGCAAGGGCATTTTCGCCAAGAGATCTGCCAACAATAAATGTGTCGGCAATTTTATACACCTGCTGGAGCAGATTTCACAGTATCATCGGGCTTGAAAAAGCAAGAAGCAAGCTTATGATACTGCCGTTTGTAAGATCTCTTTTCATTATCGTTCTATCTCGATACTCATACAGTTTGTACCACTAAGCTGACAACTAAGTTCATCAGGCTGATGCGTACCGACATAGAGGGTGAATTCCTTTGCAAACTGTTTTCTCTCGCCGATATCTGACACTGTTGAGAAAGCTTTGTCAGGTATTTCGATTTCAACATCAAGCTTTTCACATTTTTTGACAAAAATTCTCTTGAAGCCGCACAGCACAGGATAAGCCGGAGCATTATCACAATGTGATTTAATGTAAAGTTCGATAACATCACAAGTATCGGCACCGTTATTTTCTACCTCTACATTGACTTTGCCATCGTCATAACTAAGCGATGTAACAACAACATCTCCATAAGTAAGACCATAGCCGAATGGATAAAGAATGTTATCCCTCGTGTACCTATATGTTCTATCAGACATAGCATAATCAGTAAAGCAAGGTAGCTTGTCGGCGCTATTATAGAATGTAACAGGCAGTTTTCCTGATGGCGACACTTTACCAAAAATAATATCCGCAATAGCCTTGCCGCCCTCTGAGCCCGGATACCATGCGTGAATAAGAGCGTCACAATCATGCTCGATATTTATTGAGCTTCCTGCCGCACATACCACTATCATAGGCTTGCCGATCTTTGCGACACGCTTTATAAGCTCACGCTGACTTTCAGGAAGTCTTAGATCGTTCTTGTCACCTGATGAAAACTCATTACCTGTGTCGCCCTCCTCGCCCTCAATAGTGGCGTCAAGACCAACGCAAAGTATCACAACATCAGAATTTGCCGCTGCCGCCTCAGCTTCGGCGTATCTATCCCCTGCCTGTGCAAGACCCGATACTCTGTCCTTATACAAGTGACAGCCTTCAGCATAAAGCACCCTGCCCTCAAATGCGTCCTCGATACCCTCAAGGAAAGTAACATACCTGTCGGCTGTGCCGTTATAATTGCCCTCTAAAGCCGCTCTGCTGTCGGCATTTGGTCCTATTACAGCGATAGTTGATATTGATTTTTTGTCAAGCGGAAGAATACCCTTGTTTTTGAGCAGCACCATGGACTTCACTGCACACTGGTAGGATACAGCTTTATGCTCAGGGCAGGAAACAACGCTGTATGGTATGTTGTCATATTCCGTTGACTTGTCAAACATGCCAAGTCTTATGCGAGTTCTCATAAGAGCAACACAGGAAGCCCGGATTTCATCTTCTGTCACAAGCCCCTTGTCAAGAGCAGAAAGCAAGTGTACATACGTACAACCGCAGTTCACATTACAACCTGCTTTAAGTGCCATTGCGGCCGACTCTACAGGAGAAGACGTCACCATATGGTGTTCGTGGAAATCCCTTATCGCCCAGCAATCAGAAACAAAATAGCCATCAAAACCCCATTTGTCGAGCTTGCCCATTAGAAACTCACTAGCACATGACGGCTCGCCATTCACACGGTTATACGCACCCATTACACCCTCGACCTTTGCTTTTTTCACAAGCTCCTCAAAGGCGTAAAGATAGGTCTCTTCAAGGTCTTTCCAATTAACCTCTGCATTAAATTCATGGCGAACAGCCTCAGGTCCGCTATGTACTGCAAAATGCTTTGCACAAGCGGCAGTTTTCAGTACCTTGCCACTGCCCTGCAAGCCTTTTACATATGCCTTGCCGCACTCTGCGGTAAGATAAGGGTCTTCACCGTAAGTCTCATGACCTCTGCCCCAGCGTGGATCTCTGAAAATATTTATATTAGGTGCCCAAAGGGTAAGACCTTTGTATATATCCCTGTCATCACGCTTTGAATACTCATTATACTTGGCACGAGCTTCTGTAGAGGTTATATCTGCCACTTTGAACACAAGGTCGGTGTCAAACATAGCCGCAAGACCTATTGCCTGTGGAAACATGGTGGCAACACCGCTTCGTGCAAGCCCATGGATACCCTCATTCCACCAGTTATAGGCAGGAATGCCGAGCCGCTCGACAGCAGGAGCGTCATATCTAAGCTGTGAAGCCGCCTCCTCTACGGTCATTTCATTTACAAGTGCTTCAGCTCTTTCCTGAGCTGAAAGGCTTTCATTGAGATAATTTTTCATATATCCTCCTTGCACATTACGTCAATTATATCATACAAAAAAAATTATACACCATGGCATGATATCGTGTCAAGGTGTATAATTATAATAATTAATGTAGAAATTATATCTAAATGCTTTGAGATCAGCTTTGACAAAAATCATAAAAGCACCAAAACAGTAATGTTATAAATCTTTTATTTGAGAATGCCGAGAATCTTACACATTTCCCAGTAATATACAATGCATGAAATACCGCATATACGCATTTATACATAACTATTTCAAATTATCGTAAAAATATTTGCTTTTTTCTGAAAAAAATACCAATAATAATATTGACAATCGAATTTTAATAGTGTATAATATTGTTATAAGAAAATATTACGAAAGGTGATAGGTGTTATGAAAAAGATATTTAAGTCAATTTCGGCTTCTGTTACTGCGTTCATCATTGCTTCAACAATGGTTGTAAGCGCATCAGCAGCTTCTTCTGCCGATGTTGTTTCTGCAGCTAAATCAGCAGGTGTTCCTTCTAACCATGTATCAGAGCTTAAGAACTACCTTGATTCCCACGCTTCAAAGTTCAGCTCTGCTGACTATGATTACATGGTAAAGGCTCTCTCCGATTGTGGTGCTACATATGTTCAGCCTGTTGCTGACAAGCTTTTTGGTGCAGGAACAGATCTTGCTTCACTAACAAACGATCAGCTTAGACAGGTGTTTAAGGAAATGGGCGAGGATAGCAGAAAGGCTATTGCTGATGCTTGCGTAGCTACAGGTAAACACTTTGGTGTTACTATCAAGGTAGACGAGCTTACAAGCAAGGATTGGAACGTTCAGGTTGTTGATTCAGATGGCAATACAAACATTGGAACAAACACAGGTAACGGTTCACTTAATACTGGTGCAAACAGCATGACAGCTGTTCAGGTTGCTGCGGTTCTTACACTTGCTCTTAGTGCATTTGGTATTACAGTAGCTGTTAAGAAGAACAAAGAGTGCTAAGATATGGTCAGGAAAGAGGTTAAAGCTTCCTCGTCTGACGCAAACAAACTGAAAAAAAATAAGAGGACGTCAGTGGCTGTAATGGTCTTGACGCCTCTTTTAGTTTTGGCTCTTTGTTTGTCTATCATGACGCTGGTAAGTTATAAAAAATTCATAGAGCTGCAAGGATATGCAGCAATAGCGTTCAATGAGAACGCTCATTTGAAAAACCCATCAGAGGATAATAAATACAGAAATGCAGACGCACTGCCTATGAAGGGATTAACAAAAGTCACAGTGCCAGATTCTGAAAATAAGACGGAACAGCATGAGATAATCTATCCGTATTACGGCGACAAATATGCCGAGCTGACCGTAAAGAATGATAAGGCAGGCATTGACAAAGAGCCTGTTTACTGGGGAGACTCTGATGATCTCCTAGCAAAAGGGGTTGTGCAATCTAACTATTCTGCATATATAGGTGCTACAGGCAGAGTTGTCCTTGCGGCACATAACCACACTTATTTCAGATATTTACCTAATATTCTAGTTGGAGATCAAGTGATACTAAAAACAGATTATGGCAAATTTACTTATGAGGTCACAGAAACTAAGGTACTTCCAGATACAGATACCTCCCTTTTGTATTATGACGTGACCGCAGATCCACCTGTAGATGATCTGATACTCTACACTTGCTGGAACAATGGCTATATGGGTCTTTCAGATCAGAGGCTTTATGTTATCTGCAAAGTCGTAAGCAAAGAATATAAAAATTAGGAGGGTAAGATCTGTGAAAAACAAAAAACTATACAACTACCTGCCTAATCTGATAATCTCGCTGTTTTTGGCGTTTATATTCCTTGCGCTGTCACTTCTGTTTGCGGCAGACAATATTTTCTTTGAACCGACAACCTATACGAACAGTATGCACAAGATAAAAATCGAGGACACGGCTTTCCAGGAGATACAGACATATTCTGAACAACAATATGCCTACACTGGTGTTGAAGCTGATACCCTGAAGAAGTCGATTAACAAAACTGATGTATCAAACGCTATTTATAGCTATGTTGAAGATACTTTCAGTTATATTCTTGGCGAAAAGAGCGAACTTCCTGAGTTTAAGGCAGACTTTACGCTTCTTGAAAAGAATATCTCAGACGATTATACAAAATGGGCTAAAAAAGAAGGCGTTGAATATACTCAGGAACTTGAAGACATAAAGCAGAAGACAATAAAAAATGTGGAACAGGCAATTGAATCCGACCTTGACGTTATGCTTTTGAGCCATATAAATAAACCTAATGGCATTTCCACAAAGCTTAAAGATCTGCTTGTGCTTGCGAGAAAAATAAGGATAGCTCTTATTGCAACGGCTGTTATATTTATAGGCGTTACGGCAGCAGTAAACAGAAAGCATATATGCGGTTTGCTTTATTGGGTAGGTACTTCACTTTTCTGTTCCTCAATGCTCATTCTTGTTCCGTGTGCTATCCTAAAGGGTACAAAATATTATGATGGGCTTGCGATACATAATGACACTGTGTATAATGCACTCACAAGATCCATGTATGGCTTAACTGACAGCCTTATTAAATTATCGACAGTTACTCTCGCAGTGGCAGTTCTTTTTATGGCACTTTTTGCGTTGATAATCAATCTGACAAAGTTCAAAAAGAAAGAAAAATGCTAAATTTATCAGACCCCTGTTTTAAATAGGGGTCTGTTTTTTTACAGATGAAACAATTCCATTTAATAGTCGTCAATAGTTTAAAAATATGATTAAAACGTTATAATAATATTACGATATATGCAGTTCGTTGATATAGGTATATAAAAGAAGATGGAAAAGATTTTTGGCAAGGCAACTTATCATAATGATAGTTATGTCTTAAAGAAGTCATGATGGACGTTAAAAAGCCGCAGAAAAGTATATAGTTGTCCCCTCCAAAGTGAATGCTTTGGAGAGGATTCTTTTAAAACCAATATAATTAAATACGCTTTTCAAACATGACTTTGCATAATTCAGTTTCATCACCACAAACATCTTGTGTTTTGCTAACTTCAACAAAACCACATTTTTTATATAACCCTATAGCAGATAAATTATCAGCAGTGGTCTGCACTCGAACAAATCTTTTACCTTTGTCATGCAAAAAGCTATTAGCAAACTCGACCGCAAATGTTCCAACGCCATAATACTGATATTTTGGCTCAACGGCAAGCATTGAAATATAACCAACTTCAGCGTTTTCTAGTCCGTTGATTTTCAGCCAGGCAACAGGCATAAGTCCTCGACATATCAGAAAATTTTCCTCATCTGTATCATTATTCAAAATCGACTTACACCACTCGTCATAGGATATTTTATCACCGTGTAAAGCCTTCAAATTTCTGTTGTAAAGATTGGCTACTATCTTTACATCAAGTTTTTCTCGTACAGTCACAGCGTTGTAAATTTGTCCAAACTGCTTTTCAAACATCAGGTCACCATTATTTATCAGATCATTAAACGTCTGATATGGTTTTTCAGTAAAGCCAAGCTTTTTCTGCAACTCAAGTGACGATGTGTTTTGTGGATCAACATAAGTTCGTACAGTTTTACAGCCCTTGTCTTTCAGTACATCAAAGGCTGTTGTAATCATTTTCTCCGCAATATGCTTGCGACGGTGGTTTTCCACAACAAACAGATCACCATAATACCAAAGTGTAGGGTCATCAATATTTTGTATACAACATAGCCTTCCCACAAAATCGCCAGAACTACTTTGTGCTATCACATTAAAATAGTCTGTTTCTGACTTGAAAAAATAAAGCATAGTTCTCAATCCTGCAATGTCAGGTTGCTCCCAAAGAGAATTAGAAATCTGCAAAGCAAGATTTTCTGATAAATACTCACTTGTCCGTATCGCTATGATCTCAGTATTTTTTGTGCCCATAAAACTCCTCATTTCACAAATATAAAAGTGTTCCCGAAAAATCGAAAACACTTAAATTCATTATTCACAAAAGAAGTTAGAACACAAAGCAGTGTGAATGATAGATATTTTCGACTTTTCTGTTACGAATATTCATATCATTCACCTGCCTTTCAACTCTGTGTTGTGACTATGAAATAGATGAATAATTAGAACAGTTATTGTAATTACTTGTTTTTATATATACAAAGATAACGTATTAACATTTTGTTGTATATTATAAGTTTCAATTATAACTAAAAAAAATTATCGTGAGGAATAAAGTCGAGATCTACAATTAATTTCCTTTATATATTGACACACTATATACATTTATAACTCTCATTTCAACATCTTCAGAATTAATGCAAACTTGCTCAGAAGAGTATATTTCCAACTGTTTAGTTGATTCATCATACTTACAATCAGCACACAGATACATACCATCCTTTTCCGCTAATATTACTTTTGTATTATTATCTGTCAGTCTATAGTCATGTTTCAGTGCAGCAAATGATTCACCCAATTTAAAAAAGCAGAATGCTCCCATAATAACCCAAAAAACAATCAATATAATTATTATCTTTTTACTATTTTTCTTAGCATTTGTTTTTTTATCAATTGTAGATATTACCTTATCGACAGGCTTATCAAACCATTTCATATTTCTGATAGCAATTCCTATTATCAGACCACAATAATAAATGGATATGCACAATATTGATAAAGATCGTAAGCAACTTAATACATCAGAACAAGTTGCATCCTTCCATACTAGAAAAATATTATAATTAAGCATTATACAGGCAAATATAAACAATGATATCAAAGACAAAACAAAAATAGAAATTATATTTCGTATCAATCTCCACAAATTTTTTGCTTTTATTATTGCATATGCCATCAAAAAATTCAGCACTAATAAAATTATACTTCCAAAAAGAATATCAAATAAATTAGAAAAAACATTCGTTTCACTTATATGATTGTATGAACTATTAATAGAAAAATAATTGTTATACCCCGCAATAACTACAGTGGATATCCCCTTAACTATGATTCCAGATATAGTTAACACAATCCCTATCAGTGCCGCATATGAACCGTAATTATTATTCTGATCTTTTTTTATTATGTCAATAAGTCTATTTCTTTTATCATCATATGTAACATTTTCTTCTGAATGGTTTGTCGATTCGTTGCTCATTAAATCATCCTTTCTGATATATTACTTGAATAATATATTAAAACATAATGTAAAATAAGTTTAATCCTAATAGATTATTTTCTTTTTTACATATGTACCATTATTAATATCTCTAATTCTCTTGAACCAGCCTTCAAGTTCATCCCAACAATTCATTTTCACCAAAATATCTTTTGTAATTTTTTTAGATACACTTTGATTTAATATTTGCTTTATGACAACTTCACGCTTTTTCGCATCCTTTATTTCTGGATTCACTAAATTTAGCAATGTTTTAGGAACATCTATATCGAACCATGTATCCTTATACTTTGATAAATCAATATCAAATTGATCCTCGATTAGTTCAGGTGCAATATAGTTTTCCATTTCCAGCAACTTAGTATGCCAACCAAATCTTCTTCCATCATCTTCTTTTTGTATTGTTTCTATAAGTTTAACATACTTTTCCACATCATTATCAACAATATATATTTCTTTTATAGGTGATTCACTAAAATAATCCTTATTTACCCAATCAATTAAATGACCACCGTTCAATGGAATCAGAGAAAAATCATTGTCTGATAAATCAACAATGTCTTTCAATTCCGGTATATTATGATTTATAGCAGTCAAAAAATTCACATCATTCGGACCTTCTACATATACCACCGTTTTCGTTTTTGCATAAGGTAATATTCCAAGCGATTCTGCAATTCCTTTTATTTTATTCATATCATTTCTTTCGATATGTGGCATTCCATGTTCGTCCTTCTTTATGAAAATAAGTTGATTAACATCTACCATTTTAGCAATCTCAGGAGTATGACTAGTTACAATTATTTGATGTGTGTCTTTTTCTGACAATTCCAATAATGTCGATAGAATCATGCGTTGATAATCAGGATGCTGACTTGTTTCAGGTTCCTCGATTGCATATATCATTTGACGGTTATCATTTTCTCTTAGTTTTTCCTCTGCATCTGCCCTAAAATAGCTCAATAGAATTAAACGTCTTACACCACTGCCACGTTTGTTAAGAGGAATATCATTATCAGATACCAAATCGAAACTAAAAGATGAGTCTATTGGCTTCAATGTAACTTTTGGTTGAATATTTTGTGCTATGCTTGAATCTAATTCTGAAAGTTTTTTAATGGTCTTTCTGCCTATTTCTTCTACTTTTTGCTTCACCTCTTCCTGCATTTGCGTAATCTGATCTTCCATATCTGAAATCACAGACTTTGTAACTGCCTTTAATGGATCTTGAATTTCTGCATCTTTATCTGTATTTTTTCTGTCTGATTCAAACAGGCAAAACATTGGAAGCTGCTTGCTAATGCTTTCCACGATTTTTTTACCATCTTCCTTAGAAATATCTATATCAGTGAGAGATAATTCAATTGGATCGTTGAGTTCCTTTGCATAAATAGCTTTTCTTAATTCAGCTGATTTTGTTCTTGTCTCAGGAACATAAATTGGGTCATCCTTATACAAATCATATCGCTTTTGCAAATTCGAAATTTTTTCTTGTATTAAAGGAGGGTTATATTTGGTAGGATACATAGCAACTATATACGTTTTTTGGCTACTAGCAGTTATTTTTCCCTTAGAGCAATCCCAAGTGTGTTTAACTTCTAAAAGGCCCTCATTATTCAGAAGGAATTCATCTTTACAAGTTGAATAGTTAGTTGCATCAACAAGTATTCTTCCATCTCCAACATCAAAACAGCAAGCAATCTCAATGACCGGTTCTGAATTATAAACAGATAAATCGCTTATATCTATTTTTATCTTTTCAGAATTAAAGAAAATTTCAAGTGCTTCTAAAATTGTTGATTTGCCAACATCATTTCTTCCTATAATTACATTCATATTACTATCAAAATCAACAACTACATTTGTATATCCTCTGAAATTTTTTAATTTTAGTTTCTTTAAAATCATACTATCACCTTAACTATCTATAAGTATTATTAAAAATTTATTTGGAATGCTAATTAATAATAAAACATAAATGCCTAACACTCACTAACTCACACAGATTAATCTAATTCTGTTTTGCCCTTGGAACTTTTCTTTTACACTCTAGATTGGGTAAATAAATCAGTCCGCATAAATATAACACTAAATGATAATATACAATTATCGCCGATTGACGCACTTTCATTATTATAATTATACATTAATTCACTCCATTTTTCAATAAAATTAGAGCGTTTTATACAAAATCATCTGAATTTCTATGTGTTGCACAATGCAGCAAAACTCATTTTGTATATTTTAACATAATAGTATATTTTTAACGACATATTTCGACATAAACATACAGATAGCTAATTGAAATATTAAGCCGCTGTCCACCAATCTCATACTAACTTCTATCTCTCATCAATAATCCTCTGATACTCTTTCTCTTCGCAGTCAATATAATCCATAGCAAACTGCTCCACCTCTTCAAGACTGTTTTTCAAAAGTTCAAAATCAACCGCCGCCGAGAAAACATCAATCTGAACCCTTTCAGACTCATCAACAAAAACTTCAATAGTAAATCCGTTACAGCGAACACCATTCCCGTCCTTATCCTCCCGATGTAAATCAGTATCGGGAGTTATCTTCACATAAAATCCTTTGTATTTCATTCAACCACCCTCCTTAAAATTTCATCTGCATATCATCGTCGAGATCATAATCTTCAAGCTCTTCATCATCAAATTCTCCGTCAAATTCTTCATTTACGGAATATTCGAGAAACACAGAATTTTCAAAAGCAGTTTGAAGGTACTTTTCGTCCAGACCATTCTCTCTGTATCCCTGCAAAATAGTGTTGTAATACTGTCGGCTCGGCGGAGAAAGTACTCCACGATTCATAAGATAAGCCATGCCCTTTACTTCTTTTCCATCTAGTTCAAAAGTCATCTCTTCCTGCCTGTACAATCTCGGATATCCTTCGTATCTGTTGAGAGTAGGCAAATCCCTTTCATCAAGCTCCCAGATCAGAACAGGAACTGTCAATCCCTTGCTAGGAACGATCGTCGCAACCCCTCTAAACTCCAACTCATAATCCTTTATTTCAGATGTTCCCACGACTTTTGAATGCGGACATCGATATTTCATCTGCTCAAGATTTATGTTACTGCCATAAGCAATGTATAGCTGTTTATTTTTCATTTTCTACCTCCGATCACATTGACATTTCCATGCCCATTTCTTCATCTTCTTCAAAATCGCCACATTCGCTTTCTGATGGCTCGTTGTTTTCATCGGGTATATACTCGATTTCATCATTTGAATTGCACACAGGCTCGTTACGCTGCTCACGGGTGGATTGTTTCTCAAGCTCTCTCTTTTCTTTAAGCCTTGCCCTCGCAGCAATGCCGTCCTCCGGGTGTCGCCAGGCTATGTCACCCTCAAGATGTTTCAGCAGATGTGTTCTGCAATTTTTGAACTCATCACCGATAAGTCCTAATCCCAGCAGCCATACTCTGAAACTGTACCGCATATTATCGCTTTGTGAAACGTGCGGAGAACAATATTTCTTGGTCATAGCCGCATTGCTTATGGCTAATGCAAGCATGATCTGACTTCTTACCTCACCAGCGTGAAGTGAACCATTATACGCTCTTATCTCGTAATGCCCGTTCTGAAAAAAGCTGTGAAGATTGCAGATAACATATCGGCTGTTTGAATAATGCTGAAACTGCTCGCTCATTCTGCCGTGAAACCAAAGCCTCTTTATCGTTTCCATATCGGTAGGTTTCTTTTGGTTTATCTCTTTAATAAATTCCTTGTCCATCTTGTGACAGTAGCTTTCACGGGCAGATGATACCTGCAAAGCGTCC
>ERZ773185.28-NODE-28-length-148684-cov-4.903121_pt1 | contig 148684 bp, 172 predicted proteins | sample MGYA00580531_ERZ773185 | MGnify/ENA primary metagenome ERZ773185 (study PRJEB29015, sample SAMEA2737799) | human gut metagenome | biome: human gut; feature: human-associated habitat; material: faeces | place: China | collected 2012 ...
CGATACTGTGTCTGTAATGTCCTTCTGCAGGATCGCCATTTGATTAGCCATTGTTTTGTTCCTCTCGTTTCTTGATTGTCTTTAGTGCATCAATCAGTGGTTCCTGTGCTCGTTCTAGCCGACTGATTGCTAAATCTAAATCAACAACTGCCACGTGGTCTCCTACGCCGTTATTGCCGGTGGCAAACGCATCTTCAATCGATTCGATTGCTTTACCGATATGTCTAAGCCCTGCGTCTACCAATGCTTTCTCGTTTGGTGATAAAGCCATATGTTATAATCTCCCTGTAAAGTTTTTTGTTTATGGCGTTACTGGTGGCGGCCAGTAACGTTTTTTTGTTGCAACATAGCCATCGTTTCTGTGCCGAACAGTTTAACGGCCAGACTAGAGTTAACAAATGGCTTCCAGAATGCCTCTGTGAGCACCAAAACGCTCAATGCAAATGCAGTAGTCAAGAATCCGTCTGCCCAGCACCAGATAGCTAGGTAGGCCAGTACGAACCAGTTAATTCGGGTAACGTTGTTCATATCGTTTCACCTCATTCTCTAATTTCGTAATGCGATTAGCTAAGATGCTGTGGTCCACTAGCAGCAAAGCTACCAGTAGGATCCCAAAAATCGGTCCGAATAAATCCATGTTGTTCCTCCTAATACTTCTGATATGCGACTAAGCGAGGGTCTTGCTTCTTATCGTGCTTCTTCTTTGCCAACCAGGTCATAAAGCGTTGATACTCTTGAATATCAACGCGACCATCTGGTAGGAAAACACGCCATCCGTCTGGATAGTCAGTTGCTTCCCGCCGCCTTCGCTGATACGTTGACTCAGACATTGGCTGACCATTGCTGTCATGCCATTCAGACATGAACTCTGCTTTGTTCAGCTGATACCGATACGGGCTCATTCCTACATCTCCTTTCTGCTACAATTGACTCATCTCCTGATGAAAGGAGGTGACAAAATGCCAAAGCAAATTTGGGTCAGCCCTCGTTCAAACGGTTGGGCTGTTAAGAGTTCCGGAAGTTCTCGTGCTTCTAAAATTTACAGCACCAAATCAGAAGCTATTAAAGCAGGTCGTCAACAAGCTATTAATAATCATGCTGAGTTGGTTAGTCAGAAGCGAAACGGTCAGATTAACTTAAAGAACTCGTATGGTAATGACCCAATGCCTCCTAAAGATAAGGACTAATCCTTATAAACCGGCATAAACCGCACCCTGAGGCCTTCTACGGTTTCGCAGTCGTCATCTGTGATCACCGCCAAGATCTTGGGGCTTTTTTCGTCTGTCTCAACAATGATCCGTGCATACTCGCACATTGGTTTTTGGCACTTGTCTGTTGCCTTCTCAAATTCTTCAACGGTTCTCATACCCTATGCTCCTTTTTTTCAGCTGTATACTTAATTCATCTCCTGATGAGAGGAGGTGAATTAAATGTTCCGAATTAGTGTCCACTTTCGGCCTGTCAGTGATACAAACGAATTTGAGCTAGGCAATGTATTTGCGTTGCTAGTTGATGGCGTACAAATACAGCCAAAAGATTTGAAATTGAGTGAAGCCAAAATCATCACTTTTAACTACCACCGTCTTACATTTGGTAACAATCCTAAGAAACAATTAGGGACAGTTGTCTTTAATGCAGATGACATCGTTTATATTGACATGACCCAAGATGACTAATTTTTAAGCCATTGCATAAGCTTGATTAAGAGTGCCTTCTTAATCAGGCTTTTTGCTTTTACAGCATTAATCAGCAGCTCATTTTCGAGCTGTGATTTAAGCCTTTGGCGATCAGATGAATCCATTTCCTATGCTCCTTTCTTTTCAGCTGTATACTTAAGTCATCTCCTGATGAGAGGAGGTGAACATTGTGGATAAGATTGCCAGTCCTAAAGAAACTGCCCTTAGCCTGATTCTGCTTGGCGAGTTGAACAATTTTTTAAAAAATAAAAAAGTTATGGAATCTTCGGCTGAAGGCCAGCTTCTGTCTGAATTCACTGACCGGATTATTCATCACTTGAATGAGTCTGATAGTATTCAAGTAACAAACCGGCAAGTTGACGTTCATTAATCTTTGAACTATTCCGCAATCTGCTAGTGATGATAATCATTGCAGCCTTATCACGACTATTTTCGAGACTAATCAACTGTTGCAGCAGTCGATTAGTCTTTTTTTGTTCCTTAATCAGCTTTTTACTTAGCCCCATCTTTGCCCTCCTACAGTCCTAATTAGTATCGATAGTGGTATCAATCATCACCACAATCCTAGCTTTGCTAATACGAGGAGTGTTGCGGCAGAAGCTAAGCAGCTAACCACGATTGTCACAAAGCATTCTAGAAACTCTTCTGATTTCCAGAAGGGCTTTTTTTGTTTCTTCATAGCTATGCTCCTTTCTTTTCGTCTGCGGTTTCGATTAGTGGAAGGATGCCATGCCGTTTGAGCAGTTCATACAGCCCAAGCCGTCCTTTGAAATCAAATAATTGCTGCATTTGATTACCTCCTTAAATGCTTTGCTATAATCACCTAGAAAGGTGGTGATATTATGAAATTAAATTCAGATTGTGTGCGTGACATTTTGATTGCTATTGAAGATTCAACTAATTTTCAAGAAGCGATTAACAACAATCAGCTAGAAACATTAGATGTCCTCAATCCCTATACAAGCGAAGAAATCTTATATCATCTTAGGCAGCTATCATGGGCTGGATTAATACAAGATTTTGATTGCTATGCCGATGGTGGATATTCGATTCTTGATCTTTCTCCCAAAGGACACGAATTTCTGAATAACATTCGCTCTGATGAGAATTGGAATCGTACCAAAAACTTAGCAAGTAAAGTTGGTTCTCACTCCTTATCAGCTTTACAGCAAATCGCATCTGGTGTTATATCCGCCACAATCAATCATTATTTGGGTTATTAAGTCGCAAGTCTGTTTTGAAAGTGATTCGCACAGTAGAAAGTGGTGAATCACTTTCTGTTATGGTTTCAATGTTTTTTACCATTTTCACTTCTTTACCATTCAAGTAAAGTTTTCGTCCGTTAATAATGAGATTATTTGTATCTTCTTGTTTCATTAATTGCCTCCTATAGTCATAGTCCTAAATCGTCGTCTTGAATCTCCAATGCGTTGTCCTGGAACACCTTGAGCGCTTCAGGAAAGTATCGCCAAGCTCCATCGTGATCACGGTAGCTCATATCAGCATCACGCTTAACGCCTAGCTTGTTGGCCCATTTGCCAATTGCAATCGGTGACACGCCAATCATGTTGCCAATCTCGGTCGCTGAGTATTCCCGCCGTGCACCGACCGGCAACGCTGACATGGCACGGATCGCTTCATTGCGGAAGTCTGCGGCCATACGTGGTCGTTGGTAATCGTCAGCAACTTTGCCAAGCTCCAGATACAGCTTGACGTCTTGATTGCGCAGCTCGTGTGCCTTGTTGACGTTCTGCTTACGCATTTCAATCAGCCATTCTCGCTTGTACGCAAGCTTTTCATGCTCAAGGCCGTTATCAATAGCTGCTACTTTGCCGTTATGTTCAGCTTCGTACTCGTTGAACAGGCTGACATACGTTGCCGTAAAGATCGTGCCCTTCCGACCTGTCAACTTGTTGGCCACGAACTCGCAGCCTTGTTTCGTTAGCAGGTAGCACGGAAGTTCCTTGCCTTGTTGTGATACGTAGCTTGATTCAATGAAGAATTGAGCAGAATCCAATTTTGGATTTTGATCCATATCACGAGAGCGCAAAATTGCGCCCTCCTCCATATCACTGATATACCGGCGAATATCACGCATTAAATCGCGGTGACGCTTGCCAATCATCTTGGCTACGTCACGGCTATCGATCACTTGTTGCTTGGACTCGCCAACATAGCGAATCACTGATTCTTTATTTATGTTTTGCATTATGTTTCCTCCGTGCTACGGTTAAACCGTGTTTTTGTTTAAAAAATAATATCGGAAAATCCGATATTTAGAATTTTTTCAATTTTTCGAATCTGCAAAGCATTAGGATACGTCATCCCACGCTCCCATTTGCTCCAGGCGGCAGGTGATACTCCTACCTTTTTAGCAGCCTCTTTCTGCGTTAATTTGGCATTAACGCGTGCAGCTCTCAGTGTCATTGTCAACTTATTATCTATGCTCCTTTCTTGTTAAGGCCTTGATCAACCTTACGAGTCATATATTAACACGGTTTAACCGTGTTAGCAATACTTTTTATCATTTTATTTTACTTTTCTTATTAAAATTCAACAAAAACACGGTTTAACCAGTTATAATTAGCCTAAAAAGGTGGTTATGAATATGACTAATAATGCTAATTATAATAAGCAGATTATGGCCGAACACATTAAGGAAAAATTAAACCAGAATGGCATGACCGCTAAAGAATTTTCCGAGAAATTAGGTTTTAAATACACTACTGTCCTAGATTGGATTCATGCAAAAACATATCCTCGCATAGATAAAATTGAAAAAATGGCTAATTTCTTTGGCGTTGACAAAGCGGATTTAATAGAACCTCACCGCGACCCCAGGGAAGACGATCTCAAAACTGCTGACCTCGCTGATGATGACACCATCTTCACCTTCGAGGGCAAGCCTATCCCTGAGCAGGACTTGGAATATATGAAACGGCTGTTGCGCGGTGGGAGAAAATAAAATTATCGGGGAGTATTGAAAAATGAAAATGGTTTTGGCTAACTTAACGCTGGTGTTGGTGGCTCTGGGGTTGATTGCTTTTGTTGTCAGTATCGTCTTAGCAATCATGAAAAAAATCAAATGGCGCTATCCGCCGATCATTCTGGTCGTAACGCTCGTTGTACTCGTCGTGGCTGTCGAGGCTATCGGCCCGATTGATGAAAGCAAGTCTGCAGACGTGCGTGTCGGCAAGCTTGTCTACAGTAAAGGCGACAAAGAGGATGGCACCGTGTACTACGATACAAACGGTAACGGCCAGGCAACCATCAAGGTTAAGGGCTTGGCTGACGGCCAGGTAGTCGTCCAAAACGATGATGATGAGCATGACTTTAAAGACCAGATCGTCAAGGTTAAAAAAGGTAAGACTACGAAAACAACTATCAAACAACCAGAAAAACAAGATGATCACGATTATGTCTTAGATGAAGGTAACGGGCATAAAGAACGTTTCTGCGTGCTTGGTGGCAACGAAGACCTTAGTGCTGATGTTGGGTCAACAATCAACGATGACTTAGCAGATCGTTTAAGCGAAGAAAAAGATGATGGCAGCAGTTGGGCTAGGTACGTCACCAAAGTTACCTATAAAGATAAACACATTACAGTCCACTTAAACAGTAACGTTTATGCATTAAATCGCAAGGCACTAGACAATCTCGCTAGAATGTCGCAAGGCATGGCATTAGCCGTGCTTGACGAAGATGATGAGATCAGCGATTCCAAGGCATCTGAAGGTATGTCGACCCAGTGGAAAGTTGGCGATGACATCGTAGGCTACACGGGTCTAGGCAACTATCACAACTACAAGTGGAACATTTAGCACAGAATCGAGGCGATAACATGAACGAAACTAGCAGCTACCTTGAGAAAGTGGCGAGCGATCATGATATCAGCGTTATCTGGACTGACAAATTAGCTCCTGAAACTCCGCCTGGCTGTTCGCTCCATTACCGCAGCATTGTCATGAACCTTAACTGGCATCACCCCGCTGAAATTTCGTTTCAGCTTGCTCACGAAATTTCACACATCTTAAATGGTGATGAAACCGATATTTGCTTCTACCACGCTACCTTCACAGGCAAACACTCCGTTGAATATAAAGCAAACACTGGCGCAGTTAAGCTTATGGTTCCTTTTTATTGCCAAGGCGTGCCAAAAGAAACCATAAACGTATATGATTTTATGGAATCATACGAAGTGCCAAGCTACCTTGACAATGTAGTCAGGGAAGAAGTGCACAACTATTATATTTCAAACAGATACTAATAATACGTCCAAGCGTGATCGATGTTAAAAGCTAAGCCTTGTTGAACATCATTCAATGAAAAGAGGTCCTTATGATGACGAAAGATATATTTGATCCAGATATACAAGATGCGCCTGTATATCCTGTATCCTTTATGATTCAAAACCAAGAACATTTAAATGAATACCCAACGTATGATTTCGCAGATCCACAGATAGAATTGACAAAAGATGGCAATATTGATTTCCAACTCTTTTGTACTATTTACTTAGATAAAGAATTTATTGAAAATTTTAAAAACGTGGACAACTTCATTTATCTGAATGTTCTGTCTACTAATGATCAACAACAAGAAATTTACTTAGTTCAGCAAAAAGGAGATTTCCCGTTAGACCAAGGAATTTTAATAAAGTACTCATTCCATGTAGTTATCAATGAAGAAAATGTAAAAAAGTTTAAATTAAGCTGTCTAAAGCTTCAACTTGCTATAACCCAAAAACATGAAGGAGAAATGGGAATTTCGGAATCAATAAGATTTGGAAGATTTTTAAATACCGTTATCCCCATTAAAAAATAAATTATGGATGAACGCAAAATCGCTTATCTGAACAAAGCGAAAGATACTAACCAAAAACCGGGTACATTAGTATACAAACCTCCTCGTAAATATGATAATTATGGTGGAGGCGGTGGAAATATGGACAAGTATGTATCTCACCAAGAATTGAATACTGTAATCGCAAAGATTAATGGACGCTTTGATATTATTGATGAAAAAATTGATAACCTATCAGATAAGTTCCCAATTGTGGTTGAGAACAAGCTATTAAACGAACGAGAATATCAAAGACAGCTTCAAAAAGAAAACCGTCGTTTCTTCTGGGGTACCATCATCATCGGTGGAATTAGTGCATTAACTGGAATAATTTCTATAATTTTATCGCTAATGTAGAAAAGCCCGGCACAGCGCCGAGCTTAATTTTTGCACATTAATCGAACATACGTTTAATAGTAAAGGAAGGATACCATGTATGTTGAAGAAAGAAACCAAAAATATAGATTCTTTGAGCGCTATCGTGATCCCTTGACCAACAAGTACAAAGCTGTCTCCGTTACAATGACTAAAAATACTAAACAGGCCCAACATCAAGCGCAAATGATCTTACAAGCTAAGATTGCTAAGATAATGAGCCAAGTTAATCATATTGAAACGATTCATGGAATTACCTTGCAAAAACTAGTTGATGACTATTTAACCAATTACAAGCCCCGTGTCCGCCGTTCCACCTACGCAAATGCCGAGATGATGTGCAGATCGTTAGTCAAATCACTAGATAAGGATGCATTAATTGAAAAAATCACTCCACTAATCCTAACGCGGACTATTGAAGACATGATCTATGGCTCACGACACATCTCAAATGCTTATGCATCCAAATTTAAGATCTTTCTGCATCAGCTATTTGCTTTTGCGGTCAAGGAATCATATCTAAGCGACAACCCTGCAGAAAAACTGGAAATCGCCTATCGTCCTAGTGAAGGTAGCAGCTCAACTCGCAACAAGTTTTTGGAAGCTGACGAACTTAACAAGCTGCTTGAATATGCTTATGGTCACAATCATAACTATGCCACACTTTGCGAATGGCTATATCAGACTGGAATGCGCTGTGGTGAAGCTCTAGCGCTCGATGTTAAAGATATTGAGAACACGAGTGACGGCTGGGTAGCTCACGTCAATGGCACAATGGAATATACCAAGCTTAAAATGAATGAATGGCATAAAACCGACCAAACAAAAACGCCCGCCGGAATGCGCGATGTGGCGCTATCCAAGCGGGCTATCGAAATATATCATGACCGATACGCCTATGCTGACGGGCACGGCTATTTATTCACTACCAAACATCATACACCGATTCAAATATCAGCGTTCAATACTTTTTTACGTAATGCAGCTAAAAAGCTAAAAATTGATAAACCAGTCAGCTCACACATCTTTCGCCACACTCATATCTCTAAGCTGGCTGAGCTCGGCGTGCCGATGTATGTCATCCAGCAGCGGGTTGGACACTCTAACAGTCGGGTTACTCAGGAAATCTACACACACGTTACTCACGAAGCGCTTGTGAAAAATCGTGATCAATTGGAAAATTTGTGACAAGTTTGCTACCATTTTGCTACCACAAGCAAATAATTGGCAAAAATTCACAAACTCAATTGGCATTTTAAAAATTGGGCAAAAAGAAAAACCCTTGCACAGCAAGGGTTTTGGTCGACACTCGACTACTTAACGTCGCGACGGCGTTCAGGAATACGAGCGGACTTACCAGTACGTTCACGCAGGTAGTACAGCTTAGCACGACGAACGCGACCGTAACGAACAACTTCGATCTTAGCAACACGTGGGGAGTGAACTGGGAAAGTACGTTCAACACCGACACCGTTACTAATCTTACGAACAGTGTAAGTAGCAGAAATGCCTGCACCGTGACGCTTGATAACGACACCTTGGAAGATCTGGATACGTTCACGAGTACCTTCAACGATCTTGGCGTGGACGCGAACCGTGTCACCGGCGCGGAATTCTGGAATGTCATCGCGCAGTTGGCTGGCGGTGATCTTTTCAATCAATTGGTTTTGACGCATAATATTTTTTCCTTTCGTCGATATTCTTGCCCGATTTCAGCAGCGGAATACCGTTGTTATGGCCATAAAAAGCCAAGACATAATATAACATATTCCCCTGGCGACTGCAAGGGTAAATTACTTGACAACCTTTTTGAGCTGCTGATTCAGGCTTGAATGCTTGATTCCATAAGCAAAGTAGATTATCAAACCAATAACGAACCAGCCGATCATCAGTAATTTGGCATCAATATTCAAACCAGCAAAAATAACGATTGAATAGACAACCGAGATGGCTGGCAAAACCGGATAGCCCGGCATCTTAAACTTGGCTTCCGGCAGGTCGACGCCTTCCCGTTTCCTTAACGCGTAGATCCCCAACGAGACAAAGATAAAGGCAATCAAGGTCCCGGCCGAAACCAGCGTCGCTAAAAACGTAAATGGGAATACCGAACCAAGAATCATCGCCAGCACCGTGATCAGCCATAATGCGTGATCAGGAACATGCTTATCATCAATATGACCCAGCCGGCTTGGCAGCAGACCATCCCGCCCAAACGCATAGATCAAACGCGATGAGGCCAGCAGAATTGCGATCAAGGCTGAAAAGATCCCAATCAAGGCTACTACCGAAAGCAGATTGGCCGTTAAATAATGACCTGAATGCCGCAGCGCCCAGGCAGCCGGTTCGGCGTTATTAGCATAGCGGCTGTATTTAAACATCCCTACCAAAACCAGTGAGACAGCGATGAAAAAGCCAGTCCCCAACAGCAGCGTGCCAATCAATCCTTTAGGCATCGTGTGCTGAGGATCCTTGGTTTCAGCAGTATTGGCCGCAATTGCATCAAAGCCAACATAGGCAATAAAAATCTGCGAAGAGCCAGCCAAGATCCCCTGCCAGCCCCCAAAAGTCGTTCCTGGTCGGTGCGCGGGAATAAACGGCACATAGTTTTGCGGATGAATGGCAGTCGCGCCAATCACGACAAACATGATAATCACGATCAGCTTAACGGCCACGATCGTATTCTCGACGCGGCTGACCTGATGAATGCCACGTGCGATCAAGCAGCCGACGATCAATATCGCAATCGCCGCCAAAATATCGACATACGAGCCCTTAGCCGGATTAAAGCCACCAGTCAGAGCAACTGGCAATTTAACGCCGAAACTGCCCAAAAAGCCCTGCATATACGCCGACCAGCCCGAGGCAACGAACGCTACGGAGATAAAATATTCCGCCAGCAGTGCCCAGCCCGCGATCCAGCCAAAAAACTCGCCAAACAAGACGTTCATCCAAGAAAACGCCGAACCGGCAAACGGCAGCACTGAGGCTGTTTCCGCGTAGGCCAAGGCAGAAAGTCCCGCTCCGATTGCCGCCACGATAAACGCTAATGGCACGGCTGGTCCGGTATGCTCAGCAGCTACGATTCCTGGCAAGGTAAAGATCGCCGTGCCTACGACCATCCCCGTCCCCAGACCGATCAGATCCAAAGTCGTCAATGAAGGTTCCAGCGATGCATCCTTGAGCTGATAGACGGTTGGATCTTCTTTGGCCAGCAGTCGTTTTAAAAACTTATTCTTAATCATGCGCGTCGCCTACTGCATCGTTGGGTCTTCACCCAATTTAATGTCTTGAAGCATGATCTGCTGCTCACGGGACAGTTTAGACTGTTCAATCAGATCTGGTCGGCGTTCCCAGGTGCGTTTTAACGATTGATACATCCGCCACTGCCGAATTTTTTCATGGTTGCCGCTGGTCAGCACTTCTGGCACCTTCATCCCGCGAAACTCAGCTGGCCGCGTGTATTGGGGATATTCCAGCAGACCATTGCTGAACGAGTCGCCCATTGAAGAAGACATATTGCCCAAAACGCCCGGCACGAATCGAACCGTGGCATCAATCATAACCATGGCTGCCAATTCACCGCCCGTCAGTACGTAGTCACCTAATGAGGCTTCATCGGTTACCAGCTGGCGAATGCGTTCATCATAGCCCTCATAGTGACCACAGATAAACGTCAAGTGTTCTTCTTGGGCCAATTCCTGAGCATAGTCCTGATCAAACTTGCGTCCCGCCGGATCCATTAAGATGACACGGCCTTTCGGATAGTTTCCCTTTTGTGCTTCTTCATCAATGGCCGCCATCGCATCAAAAATCGGCTGAGCCTGCAGCAGCATGCCGGCACCACCACCAAACGGCGCGTCATCGACATGATTGTGCTTGTCAGTCGTAAAATGACGAAAATCAGTTACATGAATATCCAAAAAGCCATCGTCTTGGGCCCGCCCCACGATCGACTGACCCAGCGTCGGCTTAAACATGTCCGGAAACAGACTTAAAACATCGATTCGCATTATTCCAGTCCTTCCATTAATTCAACGTCGACTTCGCCCTTGTCCAGATCAACGTTTTTGACCACATCATCAATTACCGGCAATAAAAGATCGCTTTGACCGGCTCGTTTGACGACCCAGACATCATTGGCACCTGGCGAAAGAATCTCTTTGATCACGCCTAATTCGCGTCCTTCCAGCGTCTTAACCGTCAAACCAATGATCTGATGATAGTAGTACTGACCTTCTTCTAAAGGCTGCTGCTCGTCTTCAGTCACCATCAGCTCGTGGTCACGGAAACTCTGCACGTCATTGATGTTGTCGTAGCCTTTAAACTTAACCAGCCACATTCCCTTATGCTGACGCGCGCCGGCAACTTCCAGGCGTAATGGCTCACCGGCAGACTGCTTTAGGTAAAGGATGGCGCCATTTTGGAAACGCTCTTGAGGAAAATCAGTCGTGGCAATCACGCGAACCTCGCCGCGAATACCATGCGTATTGACGATTTTACCAACATTATAATATTGCATTTAAAAATCCTCCGAATAATAGAAAAACTCCCACAGGGTTGGTGTGGGAGTTTTTATTTAATGTCGATGGTCATTAATCACCAACCGGACTTTCTTAGAGTTGGGCCGCTTAGAACGCATGCCTTCGACTACGGTACGCAGCGCGGAAGCAACGTGTCCCTGCCGACCAATCACGCGACCGACGTCAGCCGGATGAACGTCGAGGACGTACCGGTGATACCGATCAGTCTCTGATTCGGTGATGCGAACTGCATCCGGATGCTTGACCAACGGCGTGACCAGGGTACGAATCAGTGTCTCTAGATTTGTCTCAGTCATGACTATTTACCACTACTTCTTGGAAGCGTACTTGGCTTCGTGGAGCTTCTTCATGATACCTGCTTTTTGGAACATGTTGCGAACAGTATCTGAAGGTTGGGCACCCTTTTGCAGCCAGTCCATAACGGCGTCTTCGTCGAACTTAACTTCCTTTGGAGTGGTCAGTGGGTTGTAAGTACCCAGCGTCGTGATGAAGCGGCCATCACGTGGTGAACGTGAGTCGGCAACCACGATACGGTAGAATGGGCGCTTCTTAGAACCCATACGCTTTAAACGGATCTTTACTGACATTGATTCACACCTCCTTGATTTTTTCTAACAGCTAATAATATACCAGTCATTCAAGTGAATGTAAAGTATTTTTTCTTGACAGGCTAAACTTTTTTCAAAAAAATCTTTTTTAAGCATATCTTCGTCTTCTTTTCCTTGAATCCATAAGTCCTCAGCCAATCAAAACCGTTGAAATCACGGCATTTCACGCCAAGCAATTCAAGTTTTATCTAGGTAGCACGATCCGATTTTTATTTACTATCAATCAAAAAATCCCTGCTTGATTGATCGGCAGGGATCGTTTAATGATTAGTCGCGCCGCAGCTGCATGTGTTTGGCACTGATGCGTGAGACCAGCATCATCAAAAGCGTCCAAACGATTGCTGAGACAACCAGCGTAACAATAATTGCCGTTTTAGCTGCCTGACCAGTCAAATCGATTGACCAGTTTGATCCAATAAACTGGAAGACCCCCAGTTTGATCAGCAACCGCGTCAGGTAGTAGATGCAGAATACCGCTAGAATCGGGCCGCCGATTGCAACGATTACTTTCCACTTGCGATTCAGCAGACTAAAGAAATAACCGATTGCCATTGCCGTCATGGTTGTTTCAAACAGCAGCAGCAGCTCAAACAACAGACCCCACCAAATTGAAATTGAGTTATTGTAGATGATTTTCTCAGATAGCGAACCGTTTGCCAAGAAGTTGAAAATAATAATTGCCAGTTCTTGGATCAATGTGATTACTACGGCGCTGATCATTTGCGAGCGCCACAAAGTCTTGCGTGAGATACCGTTTTGAATCGTCCATTTAAAATTGCTGTATGGCGTGATCAAGAAATAAACAAATGGCGTAACGCTGGCAATAAACGTCCAGCCGCTAAAGATCCCGCGCAGATCATCCAATAAGTCACCAAAGCTAATTCCTCCAAAGATCAGGTTGACAATGGCAAAGAAAGCTTGAATTGCGGCCAGCCAGATTGCGGCAATCACAAAGCCCCTGCCGCAGCGGTATAGGTCAGTTCGAATCACGAGTTTTTGTTTTGCTGAAATCATAATGCTCCCCCTATTTGTTCGTCAGATAGACAAATGCCTGCTGCAGATCCGGATGCTGAATTTTGATTTGATCCGGAATCGCTTTTGTTTCACTAAGTACGCCCCGGACAAAAGCAGTCTTGATACCTGCCAGATCACGTGTCCCCAGTACGTTTTGATCCTTAACATACTCTTCAACCAGCATTGCCGGACCGCTGATTACAAACATCTCGTCTAACAGATCTTCAACGTCAGCATCAACGACCATTTTTTTATTATCCAAAATGAAGACATGCTCAACCAGCTGCTGGATCTCCTCAATCAGGTGCGTTGACAGCACATAGGTCTTAATGTTTTCTTCATAGGCCTTGAGCAGTTCTTGATAAAAAACATCGCGGTGGTTGGCATCCAGCCCCAAAATCGGTTCATCCAAGAAAATATAATTGGCGTTGACCGATAATGCCACGATGAGCTTGGCCGCCGTCTGCAGACCTGTCGAAAGATTGCTCAGCTTTACGTTCTCGTCTTGAATATCAAACTCCTTTAGCAGCCGCCGTGCCCGATTAAAGTTAAAGCTGCCATAAGAAAGGTCTGCCATTTCCCACATCTGCTTTAAAGTCACGTGTTTAGGATAGAGACTGACCTCGCTCATCAGATAAAACTGCGTTAATGCCGCGTCATTGTCATTGATCTCATCGTTGCCCAATTTAATCGTGCCGCTGGTTGGCAGAATTCGGTTGACGATTAGATTCAAGAGCGTTGACTTACCGGCACCGTTGCGTCCCAACAGCCCGTAAATCTTGCCCGGGTGAATCGTCAGACTGATGTCGTCTAAAATCGTCTGCCGACCATATTTTTTGGTAATTTGACTAACCTTTAATGTTTCCATCTTGATACCCCCGTTTGATCAATTCGATTAGATGCTCTTCAGTGATTCCCAGCTTACCGGCTTCTTCCAGCAGGCTTTTAATATAGTTTTCATAAAATGCGTCCTTACGCGTTTCGACTATCTTGGCTTGGGCCCCCGCTGCGACAAACATTCCCAAGCCGCGATGCTTTTCCAACAGTCCCCGATCAACCAGCTGCCGCATTCCTTTGAGCACGGTCGCCGGATTGATGTGCAGTTCTTGAGAAAGCTGCGTGGTTGAAGGCGCCTGTTCACCTTCCTTCAACAGACCAGTAAAGATCATGTCCTCCAGCTGATCGGCAATCTGTTGATAGATTGGTTCCGTTTGGTCAAATTCAAATTGCATGACCAACCCTCCCTATTCATCCTCCTAGTTAATTACATAAGTGACTAACTAAATAATACCAAAGCTTTTGTTTTTTGCAAGCTCTAAAAATAAAATAATTTCATCAATCTGCCTAAAGCCTTGGCACACAAGGAGTTTTTGGAGACAGATTTTTTAGTGAATTGATTTGGTAATCTCTTTTGCCAGTCTGTGAGCACCAAATATCTCATTACCAAAATAAAAACCCCGCCTCATTATCGAGACAGGGTATTAACTGAACAGAAAACTGCTCAGGATTGAATTATATCGCCAACCAAGTTTTGATTGGCTGATTTTAGCGGCGCTTGTGCTTGTTGCGCAGTTTCCGCAGTTTTTGCTGCTGACGCTTCTTAGCCTGCCGCGCCATGCGATTCATCGCCATTTGACCCATTTTGCCGCCCATGCCAGGCATCTGACCGCCCATCATGTTCTGCAGGCCGCCAAAATTGCCATTGGTAACCTGCTTCATCATTTTGCGCATCTGATTGAACTGCTTAATCATCCGGTTGACCTCAACGATTGGCCGCCCAGAACCGGCTGCCAATCGCCGCCGCCGACTCGGGTTCATCAGATCAGGATTTTCCCGTTCTTCAGGCGTCATTGACAAGATAATGGCCTTGATGTGCGCAAACTGTTTAGGATCAATATTGATGTTCTTTAAAGCGGGATTATTGGCCATCCCGGGCATCATCTTTAAAATATTCTCCAGTGGTCCCATTTTGGTAACCTGGTCCATCTGCTCCAAAAAGTCGTTGAAGTCAAACTCATTGGCCCGCATCTTGTCCATGGTTTCCTGGGCTTTTTCTTCATCAAAATTCTTCTGGGCCTTTTCGATCAGGGTCATCATGTCCCCCATGCCCAGAATTCGTGAAGCCATACGGTCGGGATGGAAGACGTCGAGATCCTCCATCTTTTCACCTTCACCAACAAACTTGATCGGCTTGCCAGTAACGGCTCGAATCGACATGGCCGCCCCACCACGAGTATCGCCATCCAGCTTGGTCAAGACAACCCCAGTGATGTCCAGCTTGTCGTTAAAGCCTTGCGCCGTTTTAACCGCGTTTTGACCAGTCATGGCATCAACGACCAGCAGAATTTCATTTGGCTGTGTCAGGTTCTTGATGTTGACCAGCTCATCCATCAACTGCTCGTCAATCTGCAGCCGTCCAGCCGTATCGATGATTACATAGTCGTTATGATTCTGCTTGGCCTGTTCCATCCCGTCTCTAACGATATCAACGGGATCTTTTTCGGTTCCTTCTTCAAATACCGGCACGCCAATCTGGTCAGCAACCTGCTGCAGCTGCGTAATTGCGGCTGGTCGGTAAACGTCGGCCGCGATAAACATTGGCCGAGCGTTTTCTTCATTTTTCAGACGCAGTGCCAGCTTACCGGCCGTCGTCGTTTTACCGGCACCCTGCAGCCCGACCATCATAATTACGGTTGGAATGTGCGGTGCTTTATTCAGCGGGACGGCTTCCTCACCCATCAGCTTGGTTAATTCTTCATTAACGATTTTAACGATCTGCTGTGCTGGATTTAAGCCCTTTAGAACCTCAGCCCCAGCTGCCTTTTCGCGTACCGTTTTAACAAAGTCCTTAACCACAGCAAAGTTAACGTCGGCTTCCAAAAGTGCCAAGCGGATCTCACGCATGGTTTCGCGCAGATCGGCTTCCGTAACTTTAGGCTTACGCCGCAGTTTTTCCATCGCTTTTTGCAGGCGATCGGTCAATCCTTCAAATGCCATTTTTTTCTCCTCTTTTCATCGTGCTTGGTCAATCGCAATCGATGAGGTTAATTTAATTTATAGTTCAAACATTTCTTATTATACCAAAAAGCCAGCCAACTCAAAATGAACCGGCCAGCTTATTTTATTCTTCTTCCATGTTTTCCATGTTGGCAATCAGATTATTCAGCTCGGCGTCATCAGGATAATGCTCCTTGACATAGCGCTGAATTCGATCTGCCTGGCGATTGCGCATCTCAAAATCGGCATACAGATGCAGCTTGTCCTCGTAGCTTTCCAGAATCTTTTCGGTCCGCTTGATGTTGTCATAGACCGCCTGCCGCGAAACTTCAAATCCTTCAGCAATCTCGCCAAGCGAATAGTCATCGGCATAGTAAAGCTGAATATATTCGTTCTGCTTTTTGGTCAGCAATGGCTGATAAAACTCAAACAGCGCGTTGATCCGCTCGTTTTTTTCGATATCCACGGCCGCCACCTCTTATTTTTCGACAACCAGGCCCTTGAACAGTCCATAGACAAAATCGCTGGCATCGAATTTCTGCAGATCGGTAACCTTTTCGCCCAGCCCAACGTACTTAACCGGCAGATGTAGCTCATTGCGAATGGCCAGGACAATCCCACCACGCGCCGTGCCATCCAGTTTGGTCAGCACGATTCCGGAAACATCTGTGCTTTCCTTAAACAGCTTGGCTTGATTCAGAGCGTTTTGACCAGTCGTTGCATCCAATACCAGCAGAACCTCATGTGGCGCATCTGGAATCTCACGAGCCATGATTCGTTTCATCTTGGCCAGCTCGTTCATCAGGTTGACCTTGTTTTGCAGCCGTCCTGCCGTATCAACCAGCAGAATGTCGTAGTTTTCTTCCTTGGCCTTCTTGACCCCATCAAAAACGACGGCTGCTGGATCACCATTGGCAGGACCCATGACGATATCAACGCCATCACGCTTAGCCCAGACATCCAGCTGCTCAACGGCCCCAGCTCTAAACGTGTCACCAGCTGCCAGCAGGACGCGCTTACCTTCATCCTTAAAGCGCTTGGCCATTTTACCGATCGTAGTCGTCTTACCGGCACCATTAACCCCGACGAACATGATCACGGTTGGGCCTTCCTTAGCAAAATTCAGATCCGGGTTTTCATCCTTGCCAGCATCTTCATACAGATCCACCATCTTTTCAATGATGACGTTGGAGACATCCTGCTTGCTCTTGGCATTTTGCAGCTTAACTTCTTCCCGCAGCTCATCAGAGATTTTCATCGCCATGTCATAGCCAACGTCTGATTCGATCAACAGGTCTTCTAAGTCTTCAAAAAAATCCTCGTCAACGTGGCGGAAATTGGCTAAGAAGTGATTCAGTTTGGCCCCAAAGCCGGTCCGTGACTTTTTCAGACCGCGATCATATTTTTCAGTCGTCGATTCTTCGTCTTGGGATGTCGAAACGGCTGCTTCATTGTTTTCGTTGTTTGACTCAACCGTAGCGTCCGTTTCAGCTAGAACTGCCGTGGCTGAATCATGGTCAGCGGCTGACTGTGGTTCAGACGTCTTGGCTGATTCTTCAACGGTTTCTTCAGCTGCCGCGGCTTTTTTAACCGTCTCTGTAGCCGCGCGCTCATCAGCTGCAGTTGAACTGGTATTTTCAACGCTGGTAGACTGCGTGGCGACCTGTTCTGCTGTTTTTTCATCGCTGATGGCTTCTGATGCGGCTTGTGACTGAGCCGATTTAACCTGAGCTGCTTGTTCCTCAGCGGCAGCGGCACTTTGCTTAGCTGCTTCGGACTGCGCTTTTTCAATGGCAGCCTGTTCTGCTTGACGCGCGGCATCGGATTGAGCGGCTTGTTCCTCGGCTGCCGTGGCACTTTGCTTGGCGGCTTCGGACTGTGCTTTTTCAATGGCAGCCTGTTCTGCTTGACGCGCGGCATCAGATTGAGCAGCTTGTTCTTCGGCTGCCGTGGCCGATTCCTGCATGGCAGCTGCCGTTGCATCGTCAATTTCAGCAGCCGCCTCTTTTTGATCATTTGCCGCACTGGCTGCTTCGGATTCAATTGCGGTACTTTGACCGGCTGTGCCTTCACTTACCTCAGATTCAGCGACCGTACTTTGGCCAGCCGCACTTTCACTCACCTCAGATTCAGCGACCGTGCTTTGACTGGCCGCACTTTCATTTGCCTCAGATTCGGCTGCCGTGCTTTGGCTGGCCGCACTTTCACTTACCTCAGATTCAGCTGCCGTGCTTTGGCTGGCTGCACTTTCACTGGCAGCAGCCTGGCTTTCAGCATTTTCACTGGCCGCTGATTCAGGGGCTTCTTCTTTTTTCTGCTTGGACTTACGACGGAAAATATCAAATAATCCCATTTTTACGCCTTCTTTCTAACCTAATTGCGATCATCGCTATTGAGTGCTTCTTCAACATCGACGGAAACCATCTTGGAAACCCCGGATTCCTGCATGGTGACCCCATACAAGACGTTGGCATTCATCATGGTTCCTTTCCGGTGCGTAATTACGATAAACTGTGGGCCATCCTCGCCGAAACGACTCAGGTACTTGGCAAATCGATCAACGTTGACCTCATCCAAGGCGGCTTCGGGTTCATCCAAAATGGCAAATGGTACCGGCCGCACCTTCAAGATGGCAAATAGCAGCGCAATTGCCGTCAGCGCCTTTTCCCCACCAGAAAGCAGGCTCAGCTGTTGATTGCGTTTGCCAGGCGGTTGGGCCATGATGTCGACCCCACTGGTCAAAACGTCATCCGGATCAGTCAGCACCAGCTTAGCCTGACCACCTTCAAAAATCATGGCAAACGTTTCGGTAAAGGCGGCCGATACTTCTTTAAAAGTCTTGATAAAGCGCGTCTTAACCTGTTCATCCATCGCATCCATGGTTTTCTTAAGCTGATCTCTGGCTTTTTCCAAATCGGCTTTTTGACCAGACAAGAAGTCATAGCGCTCCGAAATACGTTCATATTCCTGAATGGCACCGGTATTGACCGGACCCAGCTCATTCAGGCCGCGCTTCAAAAGCTTCAGCTGCCGGTTCAATTCATCATCAGGCAGCGGACTGAGCTCCTGTCTGGCATCGGCAAGCGTCATTGAATAGGTTTCGCTTAAACGATTCAGTCCTTGATCGATCAGCATCTCCAAACGGGCTCGCTGCGACTTGATGCCAGAAAGATCTTCGATAGCTGCGCGCTGTAATGCCTGCAGCCGATCGTTCTGCTCATTGGCATCCTGCAGCTGATCATTCAGCGTCGTCAGTTTTTCATCACTGGCTTTCAACTGCTCCTGCGCGTCATGAAGCTGCTGTTGAGCCTCAGCCAATGCGGCGGCCGTTGTCTGGCGATCATCGGCCTGCAGCTGATCATCATGGTCGAGCGCCTGTAATTGCTGTTCCAGACTGGCTAGCTGCTCATTGGCATTCTCTTGACGCGTCTGCAGTTCCGCGCGCTGCTCTTTAGCCTGACGCAGCCGTTCACGCGCCACGGCCAGCCACTGCTGCATTTCATGAAGCTGTTCAAGCTGGGCACTGGCGTTGTTCTGCAGATCATTTTGCTGCTGCTTGATCTTCTCCATGGTGACCTTAAGCTGCGTCAGTTCATCAGCGAGCTGTTGTTCGTTTTGCTTGGCTGCGGCCATCTCTTGGGCAAACTGATCTGGGTTGCCGGCTGCATTGGCTTGGTAGTCCAAAGCTTTCAACTGACGCTTAAGCTCAGCCAGCTGACTGTCAGCGAGCTGCTGATTGGCCTTGGCTTCACTGAGTTTTTGATTGGCCTGGGCAGTTTCACTCTGCAAAGCAGCCAGCGTTTGCTGATTGCTCCGCCTTGCCTGTTCCAGCTGCGATACTTTTTGTTCCAGCTCACTGGATCGCTGCTGTTGTACCCGCAGCTCTTGTTTCATCTTTTCAACCATCTGCTGCTGGCTTAACAGACCAATCCGCTGACTGCGGCTGGCCCCACCAGTCATTGCCCCGCTGGTATTGATCAGCTGACCATCCAGCGTAATGACGCGAACCTGGTGCTGGCCTTCTTTGGCAAGCAGCGTGGCATGATCAAGATTATCGGCCACGATCGTATTGCTCAGCAGATGATCGATTACGACTTGAAAGCGTGGATCATACTGAATCAGCTCACTGGCACGACCGACAAAGCCAGGCAGCGTGCGCAGGCGTGCCAGATTGCGAGGCTGATAACCGCCACGCAGCGTATCCAATGGCAGAATCGTTGCCCGGCCGCCGCGCTGACGAACCAGATAGTTGATAATCTGCTTACCATCGTTTTGAGTGGCCACCACCAAATGCTGGAGCTGCCCGCCCAGAACCGTTTCCAGTGCCGTCGTATAGGCTTGCGGTACTTTGATCAGCTCACTGACCGGACCGTACAAACCGTTAAACTGGTGCCGCTGCCTTAAGACGTTCTGCACGCCGCTGTAATAGCCGGTATAGTCGGCCGCCATTGCTTGATAGTTTTTCACGCGGTTTTGACACGAACGCACATCCCCCAGCGCTTGATACCAGCTCTGTTGAACCTGTTCATACTGCGTTTGCAGCTGGGCCTGCTGTGCTTTTTCCTGATCGAGCTGCTGGGTTTTTGCTTGCTGTTCTTTTTGAGCAGCAATTACAAGCTGAGCCTGCTGCTCAGCATTCTGCTGAGCATTTTCCAGGCGTTCCTGCACGTTTTTCAGTTCATCGCTGTGCTGCTGATACTGATTGAGGGCCTGTTCATGGCTGCGCTGCAAAAACGTCTGCTGGTTATGGGCCGCAGCTTGTTTCTGCATCAGATCAACCTGCTGATCACGCATTGATTCCAGTTTCTGAGCCAGTTGCTGCGCGCGCTGTTCCGCACTTTGCGATTTGGCCTCATTAAGCGCTGTTTGATGTTCCTTAATCGCCTGCTGCTGATCGGCAATTGCCTGATCCTGCTGCAGAAGTGCCTGTTCAGTTGCAGCCAGTTGCTGTTTAAGCTCATTTTGCCGGGCAAGCAGGCGCTGTTTTTCATTTTCGCGCTGTTCAAGTCTGACAGAGGACAGCGACTGTTTACTATTAAGCTTGCCAATGATCGTCGTGGCATCCAGAATCTTTTGCTGCAGCTCATCTTTGACGACTAACAGCCGTTTTTGCTGTGCCTGTTGCTGGGACAATGTTTGCGCGGCAGCCTTGGCCTGTTCGTCATATTCAGCTGCCATGGTCTGTGCTTTTTCCTGCTTGACGACGATTTGTTTCAGCGCGGCTTGATTCGAATCCAGCTCACGGACGGTCCTGGTCTTGTCAAGCAGATCAAACTTGCCTTTTTGCTCCAGATAGTCTTGGGCCAACGCACTCTGCTCGGCTAAAGGCTCCAGCTGATCTTCCAGCTCGGCAACGATGTCATTGACCCGGTTGAGGTTTTCTCGCGTCGTATCCAGGCGTTTTTCAGCGGTTGCCTTATTTTGTTTATATTTTGATACTCCAGCAGCCGTTTCAATAATGGCACGGCGATCGGCTGGCTTGCCATTAAAAATCTCAGCAATCCGGCCTTGTGAGATCACGGAGAACGACTCGCGACCAACGCCGGAGTCAACAAACAGATCAACAATATCTCTTAAGCGCACCTGCTGACTGTTGATCAAATATTCGCTGTCGCCATTTCGATACAGCTTGCGCGTAATCTTGAGCTCGGAAAAATCACTGTTCAGATAATGATCACTGTTGTCAAAGGCAATCGAAACCAGTGCCCGATTTAATGGCGCACGGTCTTCAGAACCATTAAAGATGACATCCGCCATTTTATTACCACGCAGAGTTTTGGCCGACTGCTCACCCAAAACCCAGCGAATGGCCTCGATGATATTTGACTTTCCACTGCCATTGGGGCCAATGATCCCGGTCATTCCCGGACGAAATTCAATTGTTGTTGGTTGGGCAAATGACTTAAAGCCATCCAACGTAAGCGACAATAAGCGCATCGGGATTCCCTGCCTTTTAGTTATTTTTGCGCAGCTGATTCAAAGCTGCCTGTGCCGCCTGCATTTCAGCGTGCTTCTTTGAGCTGCCGATCCCTTGAGCAATCGGTTTGCCATTTACGCTGACGCTGACTTTAAACTGCGGATCGTTTTCAGTACCGGCTTCACTGAGGAGATGGTATTCAATATCAACATCCCCGTTGCGCTGCAAGAATTCCTGCAGACTGGTCTTGGCATCAACAGCGTGGTCAAACCAGCCCATATCCAGTTTCGGAAAGATAACGCGGTGAATAAACTTTTCCACGGCATCGCGGCCTTGATCCAAGTACAAAGCGCCAATAAAAGCTTCGAAAATGTCACACAGCAGACTGGCCCGCTGCCGAGCGCCGGCCATTTCCTCGCCATGCCCCAAACGAATATATTGATCAAAGTGACATTCCTTGGCAAACTTGGAAAAACTGTCCTCGCACACCATTGCTGCCCGCAGTCGCGTCAATTTACCCTGCGGCAGCTCGGGAAACCGCTTGTAGATATATTCCGAAACAAACAGCTGCAAAACTGCATCACCCAAAAACTCGATTCGCTCATAGTATTTCAGTCCCTGATGCGGATGCTCATTGACGTATGATGCCTGCGTAAAGGCCTCGGCTAAAAGATCCGGATTATTAAAATGAATGCCAAACTCTTTGGCAAGATAGTCTTCTAGTTCTTTAATGAGAAAAACTTCCTTTCGTGTAATTTCCATTGAAAAAAAGACCGCCGACAAAGTAATGCTTCATCGCGGTCCCGGTGATTTTGCTTATTTTTTGTCCTGTTGATGGGCAGCGATGTAATCAACCACTTCACCGATCGTGCTGAGCTTTTCGGCTTCGCTGTCTTCGATTTCAGCACCAAAAGTATCTTCGACTTCCAGAACGAATTCTACAAAGTCGATGGAATCGGCATCCAGGTCGGTCTTTAAGTTCAGGTCTTCCGTAATCTTAGCCCGATCAATGTCAAAGTGATCGGCTACGATTGATGAGACCTTGTCAAAGATTTCCTTTTTATCCATCGTCTGTTCTACCTCACAATTTTATTTTGAACTAACTTTTCCTATTGTATTAGTTTTTAGGCTGATTGTCCATGTTTTCCTCGGGACTGAAGTAGTCAACGGCTTCTTTTATAATGCCGGTCTGGATCATGGTGCGAATCTGGCCAATCGTATTCTTGACTGCAACCGCATCAGCAGAGCCATGCGTCTTAACGACTGGCGCCTTCAAGCCAAGCAGTACGGCCCCGCCATAGGTCGAAGTGCTCATCTGCTTGGCAATGTTTTTAAAGACGGGCTTTAAGAATAGGTAGCCGATCTTGGCCCGCAGACCACCATTTAAGATCCCATTTTTGATCAGCTTCAAAAACATCTTAGCAGTGCCTTCAGTAGCCTTCAGTGCCGCGTTGGCCGTCCAGCCGTCGCTGACTACGACATCTGCCTTGCCAACCAGCAAGTCGCCCGCTTCCACGTTGCCGATAAAATTCAGATTGTCTTCGGCCTTAAGCTGCTGGTGAACTTCTTTATGCAGCCGGTCGCCTTTGTCTTCTTCAGCACCGTTGTTGAGCAGCGCCACCCGTGGATTCTCGATTCCCAGCACGCTTTCGGCATAGAAACGGCCCAAATGAGCATACTGAACCAGATTGCGCTCCTTGGCCTCAGCATTGGCGCCACAATCCAGGTAGACAAAACTGTGCCGTAAGCTGACTGGTTCCGCAATCGGCAAAACGCTGGTCAGACCCGGCCGATCGATTCCCTTAATGCGGCCAACGATCAGCAGACCAGCCGCCAAAATCGCGCCAGTATTGCCAGCCGAAAAGAAGGCATCGGCCTGTCCTTCCTTAACGGCTTGCGCGGCCCGCACGATAGAGGAATCCTTCTTGCGGCGAATGGCCTTGACTGGTTCTTCGCCCATTTCGATTTCTTCGGTGGTTTTTACCAAGTGCAGCCGCGTCTGATCCTTAATCAGCGGTTCAACTTTTTGGGGATCGCCGTACAGATCAAATTCCAAATCGGCATACTGATCACGGGCTGCTTCAACTCCAGCAACGATTGCCTGGGGTGCGTGGTCGCCGCCCATGGCATCTACAGCAATTTTAATCATTTTTTCTCTCCTTAATCAAAGTGCGTTTCCAGCTGATGACGTTTTAAATACAGTACCAGCGGCTGATTCTCATCTTTTTCATCCCAATGCGGTGCAGCCAAGAGCGCGCCTGCGTCAGCCCGCGCCGTCTGCAGCATCTTCAAATCTCCAATTGGATCGCCAACTTTAAACTGCGGCAGGCCTGACTGGTTGGTTCCTAAGACGTCTCCTGAACCTCTAAGCTCCAAGTCGCGCTGAGCAACGGCAAACCCGTCTGTCGTTTCAGTCATGGTCTGCATCCGGGCCTGACCATCCTCAGTTTTTGGATTGGCAATCAGCAGACAATAGCTCTGGCGCTGTCCACGCCCGACACGACCGCGCAATTGATGCAGCTGGGCCAGCCCAAAGCGATCCGCGTCATAGATCAGCATGACCGTGGCATTTGGATTGTCGACACCGACTTCAATTACGGTCGTTGCCACCAGTACCTGCAGCTGATTGTCCTTAAACTGCTGCATAACCGCCGCTTTTTCATCACTGCTCATCCGACCATGCAGCAGTCCAACCCGGTAGTCGGGCGCGAAATACTCGGCAAACTTTTCATAGAGGTCGGTTGCATTTTTTACATCGATTGATTCCGACTGTTCAATCAGGGGACTGACTACATAAACCTGCGCGCCGTCTGCCAGCTGTTCTTTTAAAAACGACAGCGCGGCTCCGCTCTGATTTTCTCGCAGCCAACGCGTTTCAATCGGCTTGCGGCCAGCTGGCAACTGGTCAATGATCGAAACGTCCATCTCACCATAAGTCGTAATTGCCAGCGTCCGCGGAATCGGCGTGGCCGTCATCGCCAAGACATCTGGATTCTCGCCTTTTTCGCGCAGCAGCTGCCGTTGACGAACCCCAAACCGGTGCTGCTCATCAATAATCGCCAGCCCTAGATTGGCATAATCAACCTTGTCTTGAATCAAAGCATGCGTGCCAACAACCAGATTAATGGTTCCCGCTTTAATCTCATTAAGCAGCTGCTTATGCTGCTTAGCAGTCATTGACCCGGTTAAAAGACCGACGCTGACATGCGTGCCTTCAAAAATATCAGCCAGTTTGGCAGCATGCTGGGCCGCCAAAATCTCGGTCGGCGCCATCAAAGCAGCCTGGTAGCCAGCATTGATCGTGGCCGCAATTGCCAGCGCAGCAACGATCGTTTTGCCTGAGCCCACGTCCCCTTGTAAGAGGCGATTCATCTGGTAAGGCGCGCGCAGGTCACGACAGATCTCGTTGACCGAGCGTTTCTGCGCGTCAGTCAGCTCAAAGGGAATCGTTTTGATAAATTCCTTAAGTTCTTGATTGTTATACAGAATCTGATTGCCATCGTCTTGCCGGTGCGCCCGTCGAATTGCCTGCAGTCTCAGCTGAAACAAGAAGAATTCTTCGTAGGCAGCTGTTTTTTGCGCCTGCTTGGCAACAAAAGTCGTGGTTGGCCAATGCATCTGCTTGATCATTTCGCGGCGCTCCATCAGCTGATAGCGTTGGCGCAGCGAAATCGGCAGCAGCGTTGCAATCACGTCTTTATATTGATCATAGGCCTGTTTGATCAACTTACGCAGTGTTTTTTGTGAAACATGCTTGTTGGCTGGGTAGATCGCGCCTAATTCACGCTCTTGGTTCTGAGTAAACAATTTAGTTCCCAGAATCTGCTGGCGCGCGGCATCCCATTTTCCTTGAACGGTAATATGGGTGTTTAGGATAATGCTGTTTTTTAAATATGGCTGATTGAAAAAAGTCGTTAAGACAACGTTGCGATCAACCAGCAGCCGAAAGCTCAAGCGATTGCGCCGATAGCCATAACGTGTCAAAATCGGTTCTGAGCTTACCGTGCCATGCACCGTTACTTTTTGACGATCCTTAGCCGTGTTCAGATCAGTCGGGGCAAAGTCATCATAGCGTGAAGGAAAATAAGTCAGTAGATCCTCAACCGTTTTAATGTCTAAAGTTGCCAGTGCCGCAACCGTTTTCGGGCCAACTCCCTTTAGGCTGCCCACTGGATCCTGCAGACTTTTCAAACAAACGCCCCCTTTTATTGCTGGTAATAAAAAAGCCGCATCGCCTGCTGACGACACGACTTGATTACGCCAATTCAGCGCTGATAATTATTCAACCGAAATCAGATATGGGTAGACTGGCTGACCACCATCATAGATCTGAACGTCTAATTCGTCATCAACGGCCAAAATGGCTTCCTTGATGTCTTCAGCTGTTTCTTTATCGCCATCGACCCCATAAAGAATCGTAACGATCTCGCTGTCTTCATCCAGCATCTGCTTAACCATTTCGATTGCTGCCGTTTTGACATCGGCCGCCGTATTGACGATCTTGCCATCCACGATTCCCATGAAATCATCTTTCTTGATCGTTTGACCATCAATCGTCGTATCGCGAACCGCGTTGGTAACCTCGCCGCTCTTAACCATATCCAGGTTGCCTTCCATGTTGGCCTGGTTTTCTGCCAGGTCAGCTTCTGGATTGAATTCCAGCATGGCACTCATGCCCTGCGCAATCGTCTTGGCATGAACGACCTTAGTTGGAATATCGGCAACTTCGGCAGCTTGATCGGCAGCCATAAAGATGTTGCCATTGTCAGGCAATACCAAGGCCTGCTTAGCACCGCTTTCGTTGATAGCTTCGGCAATTTCTTGAATGCTTGGATTCATGGTCTGACCGCCGTTGATCACATGGGTTACGCCAAGACTTTCCAACAGTTTGGCAATCCCATCGCCAGAGGCTACGGCAATCACTACTGTGTCCAGCGCCGGCTTTTCAGCTTCCTTGGCCTTTTCAAGCGGTGTCGGCTCGCCTTCGTCTTTTTCCATGATCTCTTCTTGCTGCCAACGCATATTGTCAACCTTGACCGTCTGCAGATCACCAAACTGCTGACCCCAGGAAAGTACCTTGCCTGGGAATTCAGTATGAACGTGAACCTTAACAACCTCATCGTCATTAATGACCAACAGGCTGTCGCCCAGCTTGGCCAGGTAGTTATAGAAGGTGTCGTAGTCAAATTTTTGCGTTACCTGCTTGCCACGGCCAATCCGAACCATCATCTGTGTACAGTAGCCGTACTTGATGTCATTCGGATCCAGCTTCCCCTGTGCGCTTTGATGATGCTTGGCATTGATCATTTCATCAATTTGCGCATTATCCGGCTTAACCAGGTCGTTTTCTGCAACCTTGCCGCTTAATGATTCATAAAAGGCCTGCAAAACAAACACCAGCCCTTGACCACCAGAATCAACTACCCCGACTTCCTTGAGCACCGGCAACAGATCCGGCGTCTTTTTCAAGGCTTCTTCACTGGCATCATAGATTTTTTCCATAATGTCAACCAGATCGTCATTCCCAGCCTTGACCTCATTTAAACCGGCTTGAGCTGATTCGCGAACAACTGTCAGAATCGTCCCTTCCGTTGGCTTCATAACTGCCTTGTAGGCCGTTTGGGCACCATTGGCATAGGCGTCAACAAAATCTTTGGCTGATAATTCCTGCTTATCGGCACAGCCTTTGGCAAAGCCACGGAAAATCTGCGACAGGATAACTCCGGAATTGCCCCGGGCACCCATTAAAAGACCTTTAGCCAGTGCCTGCGCCAAGTCGCCAACGTTGGTGCTGGTAGCTTCACGCTCATACTTGGCACCGCTGGCCATTGACATACTCATGTTGGTTCCCGTGTCACCATCTGGAACCGGGAATACATTTAACGAATTAATGAATTCGGCTTGAGCGTTCAGTTTGGCGGCTGCCGCCTGAACCATCTTGCCGAATTCGAGATTAGTAATCTTGGTAACTGTCAAAATCAATTCCTCCCGTGGCACGTCTTAATCATCGCCCAAAACGCGAACGCCTTGAACGTATACATTGACCGCATTGGCCGTGACGCCCAGCATGGATTCGAGGTTGTACTTGACCTTTTCTTGGACGCTCTTAGACACTTCTGAAATCTTCGTGCCATAGCCAACAATGATATTAACGTCAACGGAAACGCCATTGTCTTGCTGACGAACAACAACGCCCTTGCTGTAGCTGTCATGCCGCAGAATCTGGTTGACGCCATCCTTTAATGGATTGCGACTGGCCATCCCTACTACGCCATAGTTATCGGTAGCGGCGCCGCCTACGACCGTTGAGATCACATCATTAGCAATATCGATCGTGCCAGACTTTGTTTTAATCTTAACTGCCATCTTCAATGGCCTCCCTTAATCGTTTGTCATCAAGTTGATATCTCTATCATCTTACCATAGCACAGCAATGTCAAAAAGCAAATTAGCCCGCATTGCTTAAACCAATCAGCAAAAAAATAAGCCGCCCGCAAGGCGGACAGCCTATGTTTTTGGACTAAACCCGAGTCACTTTACCCGACTTCAGGGTACGTGCTGAAACGTAAACCTTCTTTGGCTTGCCATTTACCAAAATGGTAACCTTTTGCAGGTTTGGCTTCCAGGTACGACGACTTGAGTTAAGGGCGTGTGAACGCTTGTTGCCGAAGCGCGTCCGCTTACCGGTCATGAAATCCTTAGCCATGTGGAACCCTCCTCTCCTCATCAGTTATTTTCTCCGCGCTGAGATGCGCGCTGTAACTCACCTAAATAATTTACCATAGGGGGGCTTTCAATGCAATAGTTTTCTTTCAAGCATTTTCACTTGACACCTTTGAAAGGCCCCTGTGAATGGACATCACGGCTTTGAATAACGGCCACGATTCCACTGTCAAAAGAAAAATGATTGATCGTCCCGACAAACTCATTGCTGGACCAGGAAATGGGCAGCGGGCTGTCAAAATGATCCAGATTATACTTTTCATCAGGTAGCGTCAAACCGGTTACCGGCGTCAGATTGACAAAAGCCAGATACGGCATCTCAGGCACTTTATAAATCTCATAGCTGCCCGGTTCATAAAAATCAACCGTATTCTGACGATCAACCAGATGAATCTTTGCTAGGTACTTACGATATGGCTCCATCAATGGCGTGTACAGGTTGGCCAGCAGCTGATCCAGGCGGCCTCCCGTTGTCCCCCAGATCGTGATTGAAGCTGGCTGGTAATATTTCATTGCCAGTAAAATACCGATCTGAGTATCGGTATAGTCTTTTTCCGGTGGATAGATATCTACTTTTGGGACCGCCGCTTTGACTCGTGCTAATTGCTCAGGCGTGCTGGAATCAAAGTCGCCAGCAGCATATTCGGGAACAATACCATGCTCAAGCAGTCTGGTTGCTCCTAAATCAACGCCCAGCCAAGTCTCAGAGCGATGATCAGCGACTTGATCATAAGGAATCAGCGCTTCCGGCCCGCCAACCATAATGTTGATTTTTTCATTCATAAGCAGCCTCTCAAAAAACGCGACGAATCGCTTTGTCACGTTTTTAACCTAATTAACCTGATTACTTAGTAGCGTCGCGCAGTGCTTGAATGCGGGCCAGTGGGTCTTCGGCATTGTAGACGTATGAACCGGCAACCGCAACCGTGGCGCCAGCCTTGTAGCAGTCAACAACCGTTTCATTGTTGATCCCACCATCGATTTCAATGTCAAAGTCATAGCCGTTAGCTTTCTTAATTGCATCCAATTCAGCAATCTTGGCAACCGTTTCTGGCAGGAACTTTTGACCGCCAAAGCCAGGGTTAACAGTCATTACCAATACTTGGTCAACCATGTGCAGAACCGGCTTGATCATCTCAACCGGCGTCCCTGGGTTGATCACGACTTCAGCATCCTTGCCTGCGTTCTTGATCAGCTGCAAGGCACGGTGAATGTGCGGCGTTGCTTCAACGTGAACGCCGATGTTGTCAGCACCAGCTTCTGCCATTGCTGGAATCAGGTGTTCAGGATTTTGAACCATCATGTGAACGTCCAGGTACATGTCAGTGATTTGACGAATTGCCTTTACAAAGCCTGGGCCATAGGAAATGCTTGGAACAAACGTGCCATCCATCACGTCAATGTGCAGTTCTTCAGCACCAGCCTGGTCAACCAGCTTGATGTCCTTTTCAAGATTCATGTAGTCTGCGCTCAAAATCGATGGAGCTACTTTAATCATAATCTTTTTCCCTCGTTTCAATTCAATAGTTTGGTTTTTGGCTGACAATTAGTTCATTAAACTGAACATAATTGTCATACCGGCTCTTCATTATTGTACCATGCTCGACGGCGTTCTTCACGGCACAGCCAGGTTCTTTTAGATGCAGACAGCCGCGAAATTTGCATTCTGGGGCCAACTGACGCATTTCTGGAAATAATTTTGAAAGCTCCGTCACGTCCATATCAAAATCCTCATATGACGAAAAACCAGGCGTATCAGCAATCAAGGCCTCGCCAATCGTCATCAGACTGACTTTACGCGTGGTATGCCGCCCGCGTTTTAAAGCCTGCGAGACCTCACCAGTTGCCAGATTTAATTCAGGCGCCAGGTGATTCAGCAGCGTTGACTTGCCCGCCCCAGTCTGCCCCATCATCGTAACGATATGATGACTGAGCAGCTGTTGAAGCTGATCCAGTGTTGTTTGGCCAAACGGCGGCCGCTGCGCAATTACTGCGTAGCCGATTGCCCGATAGCCAGCTAAGATCGGCTGCAGATCCTGCCATTCGTCATCATTTAGCAGATCCGTCTTAGAAAAATAAATGATTGGTTCAATGGTTTGTTTTTCCAGAACAATCAGCTGACGATCCAATAAATTGCTGGAAAACTTGGGCTGTTTAGCGGCCGTAACGACGACTGCCTGATCGACATTGGCTACTGGCGGCCGCCGCAGCTGATTCTTACGGGGCAGCACCTTAAGCAGATAGCCGTCTGCAAATTCTACTTGATCGCCAACGATTGGCTTAATGCCGCGCTTACGGAAGTTGCCTCGGCCACGCGTACGATAAACTGCACCGTCACAAAGCACGTCAAAAAAGCCGCTGAGCGATTGCTGGATGATTCCTTGTTGCACTTTACACCTCAACTTATCCTGTAATATTCGTCGCGCTCATAATAGTCTGACCATTGCGAATTACTCGGTAGGCGCCAGTCTGACCATTACGCAGCGTAAATGGTACGTTAATCGTCGTTTCTTGATTGATGGTAATATCCTCATATTCCATCGTCAGGTTATGATAGGCATCGCGAATATATACCTGTACTCGGTTTTCCTTCTTGCCGCCATTACCATCAAACGGAATGTTGATTTGAATATTGGTCGTCCTTAACTCGTTGGAATTGCTGGCAATCTGAACGGTCAAGGTATCACCATGCGTCAGCTTGCTGCCTGCTTTAGGCGTTTGCTGGATCACATGGTTGGTAGCAACGGTTGTTGAATTTTTCTGCGTCGTCGTCAGCTGCAGCTGGTGCTTATTGGCAAAATCCTGCACTTCACTGACATCCTTGCCTTTAAAGCTTGGAATCATGACCTGCTTCTTGCCGGCGCTAACCGTCAGCGTGACCGTCTGCTGGCTGGGATTGATCGTCGTGCCGGCATTGACGCTTTGTTTAATGATTTTCCCCGTTGCAACGGTATCGGAATATTTTTTGGCCTGCTTAACGACAAAGCCTTTATCGCGCAGCTCATCAGCCGTGTCAGAATAGCTGTCGCCAACGTAATCAGCCATCTTCCATGTCTTAACGCCGCGGCTGACAACCAGATCGATCGACTGGCCAGCATGGGCGTGGCGCTGGCTGCCAGCAACTTTGACGACATGATTTTTAGCCACGGTCTGACTGCTTTTTTCGGTAACGTTGCCTAAGCGCAGATGATTTGCCTGCAGTTTCTTTTCCGCCTGTGCCGTCGTCAGTCCCTCGACGTCAGGAACGCTGACCGATCGATGCATGTAAAGACCGGTACCAATTCCGATTGCCGCGATCAGCAGCACTAAAATAACCGCCCATTTGCGAATTGGGTGGCGCTGAATGGAGCGTTTCATACGGCTTTGTCGCGTTGCCGTCAGTTGTTTGGTGTCGTCGTCAACCTTTTCATCGCTGGTCTCATCAAGATTGGCGGCCTCTTTAATTGCATCCAGATCCAATACTTTGGTTTCTTCGTTGCTGGAACGTTGACCAACTACAAATTTTGGTTCATCAGCCCGCGATGGATCCAACGAGGTCTGCAGATCAGCCGCCATTGCCTCAACATCGTGATATCGGTCACAAGGGTGCTTGGCAGTGGCCCGATAGACCACGTTTTCCAACGGCTGCGGAATCTGCGGATTGAATTTGCGAACTGACGGAATCTCATCGCGAAAGTGTTTTAAGGCAATCGAAACCGCTGTCTCACCTTCAAAAGGTACTTGACCAGTCAGCAGTTCAAATAGGATGATTCCTAAAGAGTAGATATCAGACTGCGGCGTTGCAATGCTGCCGCGCGCCTGTTCGGGAGAAAGGTAGTGAACCGATCCCAACAGACTATTGGTTTGCGTCATTGAATTTTGCGAAGCCGCCATGGCAATCCCAAAATCCGTAATCTTAATATTTTTATTCTCATCGATCAAAATATTCTGTGGCTTTAAGTCGCGGTGAATAATGCCGTTAGCATGGGCGGTCTGCACTGCTGACAAAACCTGTTCCATAATGTCGATGACTTGCGGCAAGGGAATTGGATAGTGATCATGAATATAGGTTTTCAGGTCGGTACCCTTAACGTATTCCATTACCATGTATTGAATGCCATGCTCTTCGCCAACATCATAAACGCCAACGATATGAGGATCGTTAAGCTGAGTGGCCGCCATGGCTTCTCGTTCAAAGCGACGTTTGGTACTCGGATCATCGCGCAGGTCCAAGCGCAGCAGCTTGACCGAAACATCGCGATCCAGCACCAGATCGTGAGCCAGGTAGACATTGGCCATGCCGCCCTCACCCAGCGATTCGATTATTTTATACCGGTGATTAAGCTCATATCCGGGTTTCATTGATTTTATCTCTCCTGATCATTTTGGCTGATCAGAACGGTGATATTGTCCGGGCCACCAGCTGCATTGGCTTTTTCAACCAAAACGCTGCACTTGTCCTTCAGCGGTGCATCGCTTTGTAGCACTTGGGTCAATTCCTGCTTATCAACAGTTTTGGACAGGCCATCCGAGCACATTAGCAATTGATCTCCCGGTTCAAATGGAAAAACGTTGACATCAATCTGCGCATCATGCGAGATTCCAATTGCCCGGGTTATAATATTGTTCTGTGGTGACATGGCGGCTTCCTGTTCGGTTAGATCGCCGTTCTTGACTAACTCATTTACCAAGGAATGATCAATCGTGACCTGTGTCAAGACGTTTTGATGCATGATATAGCCACGACTGTCGCCGATATTGGCAATTACAATTTTTTGCCGATCATTAAAGAAAATGGCGGCTACCAAAGTGGTCCCCATTCCCTGATAATTTTCATTCTTGCGTGATTCGTCAATGATTTGATCATTGATCTGCTGCACCTGATCGGCAAGCCACTGTTTAGCAGCTGCCTCATCATTGGGCGCAGACTTTAAGAAGCGCTGACCGAGAGTCTGAACGGTTGTTTGAGCGGCAACATCCCCGCCACGATTGCCACCAATGCCATCTGCAACCAAATCCAGCTGCATTCCGGCATCCGTGGCAAAACTATCGACGCGATCTTGATTTTCAGATCGTTGTTGTCCAATATCTGATTGATAGGCTGTTTCCATGGGTCTATGTTCCCTTCTACAAACGTTGGAGGTTACTGATAAAGAATCCATCAGAACCATAATCGCTTGGCAAAATCGTCAAGGTTGCCCCCGTTCGCGCGTTTTTCAAGGTACGCGCCGTTTGCGTCTTTAGCAGTCTGAATTCGGGATGTGCGGCTAAAAAGGCCTGCACAGTACCATCATTTTCCTGCTGCAAAATCGTGCACGTACTATATATCATTATACCGCCTTTTTTTAGTTTTGGGGCAACTGCATTTAAAATTGCCAGCTGAATTTCATGCAGATTTTGACTGTCACTAAGTTTTTTATCATAGCGAATCTCGGGCTTGCGGCGCAAAAGGCCAATTCCGCTGCAGGGCGAGTCAACTAAGATTTTGTCAAACTGGCCATCCTCAAACTTTTCATCCACCTTGCGTGCATCCAGTTGACAAGCATGGACGCGCTCAGCCACGCCAAGCCGCTGAGCATTTTTTTCAATTAATTTGATCTTGTGGGCATGAATGTCTAAGGCCGTAACGCTGCCACCCTGTTTTTCATCCAAGGCAGCCGCAATCTGGACGGTTTTCCCTCCCGGCGCGGCACAGGCATCCAAAACCTGATCTGCTGGGTTAATCGTCATACTTTCTACGGCCAGCATGGCGCTTTCGTCTTGAATCGTGACCAATCCCTGCATAAACGCGTCTGTATTGACGACATCACCGCTTTTAACCACCAGACCGGCCTTGGCAACCTGGCTAGGCTCAACTTCAACGCCCTGCTCTTTTAAAATGGCAATTGCCTGGGGAATAGTCGTCTTGGCCTCATTTACCCGCAGTGACACGCGGGCTGGTTCGTTGACGGCCTTAAAAATTGCATCGGCAGTCGACTGACCATATTGTTTGATCAATTCATCAACCAGCCATTGCGGCAGACTGAACTCCACTGAACGCCGCTTGATTGGATCCTCGATGGCGTTAACATCCCTCAGCCCTTGACGCAAAACGGCATGCAAAACGCCGGTCACAAAACGACGGGTTCCCGGATTGCCAAGCTGCTTAGCCAGTTCGATCGACTCATTGGTTACTGCCCAGTCAGGCACGCGATCCAGGTAGCGATATTGATAGATCGACATTAAAAGCAGCGTCTTGACCCAGCTTTCGATCTTTTTACCCTTAATAAAAGGCGCCAGCCAGTATTCCAGGGTTAGCTTGTGCTGTAAGACCCCATAGACCAGATTGGTAGCCAAGCGTTTGTCGACTTCGCTCAGCTGGCTGCTCTTGAGATTCTGATTCAGCTGCAGATTGGAATAGGCGCCATTCTGCAATACCTGATCAAGCGTTTTTAAGGCAGCGGCGCGTGCAGTATTGATTTGCTTATTCTTCATCGGTGATTGCCTGAACTCCTTGCTTTAGATTTTGATGACCATTCAGATAAGAAGTGATGTCCATTTCGCGTTTGCCCTTAGGCTTGAGCCGATTGATCCGATAAGTCGTATGATCGCCAGCCGCCAGAATCAAGGCATGCTTTTCAACGCGTACGACCTGTCCCGGTGCCAGATCCGTTTTTTCGTCCAATGGCGTGACGTCGTAGATCTTAGTCTGCAGACCGTCAATAATCATGTTGCCAATTGGGAATGGCCGCAAGCCGCGTACTTTGTCATCAATCCGGTCAGCTGGCAAGCGATAGTCAATGCGTTCCTGCTCACTGGTAATATTCGGTGAGAAGACGACTTTTTCCGGATCCTGCTTGACTGGCTGTACGTCGCCGGCAATCATTTTGGGCAGCGTCTCCATCAAAAGATCGCGGCCCAGCAGACTCAATTTTTCAAACATCGTGCCGCTGTCATCCTGTTTGGTAATCGGAATTGCCTTTTGCGCAATAATATCGCCGGCATCCATTGCTTTGACCATGTACATGATCGTGACGCCGGTTTCTTGATCGCCATTGATGATTGAGTATTGAATCGGCGCGCCGCCACGGTATTTAGGCAGCAGCGAGCCGTGGACGTTGATGGCCGCAATCTTAGCCGCTTCAAGCATCTTGACGGGCAAAAACTGACCAAACGCCGCGGTAATCTCAAAATCAGGCGCCAAGTCGATCACACGCTGCATTTCCGGACTGCCGCTCAGCTTTTCGGGCTGCAGAACCTCGATTCCATACTTAACGGCCAATTCCTTAACTGGTGTCGCGCGCAGTTCATGCTTACGGCCAACCCGGCGATCCGGCTGCGTAACAACGGCCTTTACGTCATAGGCCTCATCATCAATCAAAGCCTGCAGAATCGGCACGGCAAACTGGGGCGTTCCCATAAATACGACTGATACTGACATAACAACAAATCCTTTCTTAATTACATAAAATACTGTGGTTCCGGATCAATGCTGACCAAGGTGTCTTGACGGCTCTTGGCCTGCGTTTGACGCATGATGTCCCTTAAAAGCACGTGCAGCTTGGGATCATGCTTATACTTAACGATTATCTGATAATAGTATCGGTTTTTCATTCGAGCAATTGGCCGCGGCGTAGGCCCTAAAACGACCGTCTCTTTGCTCAGATTGACACTGAGCTGGTTTCTGATTTCATAAATGGCCTTGGCAGCCGCGCGTTCGTCTTCGTTGCTGGCCATGATGCGAACGGTGTAGTAATAAGGCGGATAGCCAGCCTGGTAACGAATGTTCATTTCGGCCTTAAAGAAGTCTTCATAATCATGCAGCTGCGCATAGCGAATCGCGTAGTTGTCTGGATTAAAGGTCTGAATCACGACGTTTCCCGGCTTATCGGCACGACCGGCACGACCGCTGACTTGACTGAGCAGATCAAACGTCCGCTCACTGGCCCGAAAGTCTGGCAGGTCCAATCCCGTATCAGCATTCAAGACCCCCACCAGAGTCACGTTGGGAAAGTCCAGTCCTTTGGCAATCATCTGCGTGCCCAGCAAAATATCGGCTTGATGTTCGCCAAATTCTTTCAGCAGCTTGGCATGCATTCCTTTGCGCCGCGTTGTATCAACATCCATGCGAATCACGCGCGCGCTTGGCATCAGCTGCTGCAGCTCGGCCGCAACTTTTTCGGTTCCCGTACCATAGTAGCGAATGTGACGACCTTGGCACTGCGGACAGATTGAAGGAATCGGCTCCTCATGGCCGCAATAATGACATTTCATCGTTCTCGAGTCCATATGCAGCGTCAGCGAGATATCACAGTTGGGACACTTCAAAACGAAGCCGCAGTCTCGGCACATAATAAATGAAGAAAAACCGCGTCGATTCAGCATCAAAATACTCTGTTCGCCTTTTTGCAGCCGCTCGTTCAACAGATTCAACAGCCGGTCTGAAAAGTTGGTCTCGCCATTGCGCTGCATTTCCGGCCGCATGTCAACGACTTCTACTGGTGGCAACGGCCGCTGATTGACCCGCATCGGCATTCTTAAAAGCTGATAGACGCCAGCCAGTGCCCGCGCCCGGCTTTCCAGACTAGGGGTGGCCGATCCCAATACCAGCGGTGCATGATGATACTCAGCACGCCAGGCGGCAACGTCACGAGCATGATAGCGCGGCGTTTCGTCTTGCTTATAGCTGGTTTCGTGTTCTTCATCCATAATGATCAGCCCCAGATTTTCAAGTGGAGCAAACACCGCCGATCGCGCGCCGACTACTACCTGAGCCTCGCCCCGCTCGATTCGGCGCCATTCATCATAGCGCTCGCCATCTGAAAGACTGCTGTGCAAAACGGCCACGCGCTGACCAAATCGCCGTCGGACCCGATTGACCATCTGCGGCGTCAAAGAGATTTCTGGTACCAGCATCAAAGCCGTTTTCCCCTGCCTTAAAGCTTCAGCCATTGCCTGCAGGTAGACTTCAGTTTTGCCTGATCCGGTAACCCCCTGCAGCAAAAAGGTTTGATTTTGGGCTTGATCGATGGCCTGATCGATTTTGGCAACGGCCGCCTGCTGATCCGGATTCAATTTCAATGGTAAATCCAGATGCTGATCATCAGGTATCATACCAGTCGGCGTTCGATAGGTCTCCACTGCGATTTTTTTGAGCCAGCCGCGCTTTTCGCCGATGTTAAACGTTCCAGCTTTCAACCCCGACTGCTGTTCGGCCTGCTTAAGCTTGACTTTTTGGCCGTCAATCTGCTGCAGATAGGAAAGCAGCTGCTGTTGAGCATGCGCGTTGGCCCGAACACCGACTCGCTCATCTTCATATTGTTCAAACGACATCAATGGCTGAATGGCAATTTCTTTTTTGACACGGGCCCGGTCCTCAACTTGATACTCAAACGAGACCTTACCCTGCCGCTTAAGTTTAAGCAGCTGGCTGACGATTTGCGGATCATTTTGATACCGTTCAAAATCCAGCTCATCAGCTCCTTGAAAAAGATCCAGGGCCGTCTGCTCATCAACCTCATCGACTATGCGCACCACTCGATGACTCTTGGCTTTTAAGGCATTGGGCAGCATCGTATACAAACACGAGATCCAGAATGCATAGGTTTGATCGGCCATCCAACGGCTCAGTTGCAGCAGTTCGGTATTGACGACCGGTACCAGATCCATCAACCCAATAATTGATTTGAGCGTGCCATCATATTCCGTCGGCTGATCAATGCCAACGACAAAGCCCTGCACCTCGCGCTTGCCCCGCCCAAATGGTACGATTACGCGCATACCAACTTGAATCTGGCTTTCCAGGCGTTTGGGAATCGCGTAGGTATATGGCTGGTCAGTCTGCATCGTCGGTACGTCAACGATTACCTGGGCCAGTTCAGCCATTTAATCACCCACTTTCAGCAGGTTGGCCGTCAAAGCAACGATTTTTTTGGCAATCATCATCTTAGACTGGCGCGACCATCTCAACGGTGCCTGATTTGGCCGCAGAATCGTAACGGCATTGTCATCCGTTCCAAACCCGATTCCTGGCTCAGAAACGTCATTAGCCACGATTGCATCGGCATTTTTCTTTTGCAGCTTGGCATCGGCATTATGCAAAAGATCATTGGTTTCAGCCGCAAATCCGATTACTACTTGATCTGAGCGTTTTTGTGCGCCCATCTTTGCCAAAATATCTTCAGTTGGTACCAAATGCAGAGTCAAGGTGCCATCGCCATGCTTTTTGATTTTTTGATCTGCCAAAACGGCTGGCCGAAAATCTGCAACCGCCGCTGCCATGATCAAGGCATCAGCTGTTTGAAACTTGTCGGATACGGCAGCCGCCATCGCGCTCGTTGAAAGGGCTTGGGTCACCGTAATGCGATCAGAATGCGGCAGTGCAACCGAAACGCTGCCGACAATCAATTCGACCCGTGCACCTGCATTGGCCGCTGCTTTTGCAATTGCAATTCCCATTTTACCAGAGGAACGATTGCCTAGATAGCGAACCGGATCAAGCGCCTCTCTGGTACCACCAGCAGTCACTACCAGCGTTTTACCTTTCAGCGGGCCATTGGTTAAGTAATCCTGCACCTGTTTTACGATCGCAGCTGGCTCCGGCATGCGTCCCTTACCGGCATACCCTTCTGCAAGCATACCTGTTGCCGGATCCATTACCATGACGTTATCCTGTCTGAGCTGGGCAATGTTTCTTTGCGTAGCTGGATTGTTCCACATGTGAACGTTCATGGCTGGGACCACGATCTTTGGCGCGCTGGTTGCCAAAAGCGTGGCTGAAACCGCGTCATCGGCCAGACCTGCTGCCATTTTTGCCAACAGATTGGCCGTTGCCGGAACCACTAAGGACAGCTCGCTCCAGTCTGCCAGTTCAATATGCGGCACCTGACCGTTTAAAGTCGCCGCCCACTGATCGATTAAAACGGGATGCTTGGTTAGCGCCGCTAGAGTTGCCGGGCCGACAAAGCGGGCTGCATTTTGAGTCATCGCCACGCGAACCTCATGCCCCTGCTTCTGCAAGCCGCGAACAACTTCAACTGCCTTATAGACAGCAATCCCACCTGTCATATGTACCGCAATCTTCGTCATGTTTGCCTCCTTGATGAAAAATAAAAAGAGCAGCACCAAAACTTTTGTCTGGTGTCGCTCTTTGGCAGCTGCAACTAGTCTTGCAAGTCTTCCGTATGATCAGTATCAATCGTTACCTTGCCGGCTTCGATTTCTTCCAGCGCCATCCCGACTGACTTGGTTGAGTAGTAATGATCCAGCAGCAATGGATGATCTTGTGCCAATGCTTCGGCTGCGTAATTGTCCTTTGACTGATCAGCGTTTTCGGCACGCCATTTGTCAGCACGGTACTTATCGATTTCGTGAGCCCGCTTGCTTGCCAGCATAATCAGAGAGTAGCGAGAGTCAACGCGCTTGAGCAATTCATCGACTGATGGAAAAAGAATCATTTTTCTGAATCTCCTAACATTTCAAGGTAATCCGGCATTACGCGAGGTACCCGCAAGCGTTCGGAACGAATAATGTCTTTGATCTTAGTGACTGCATTGTCAACTTGATCATTAACCACGGCATAGTCGTAGTTCTGCATCATTTGAATCTCGCCGAAAGCTTTGTGGATTCGTTTGTTGATGACTTCCATGCTGTCGGTACCACGATGGATCAAGCGTTGGCGCAGCTCCATCAGATCCGGCGGCGTAAGAAAGATGAAGACGCCATCAGGACATTTTGAGCGAACCTGCATGGCACCATTGACTTCAATTTCCAAGAAGACATCTTTACCTTCGTCTAGCGTATCATTTATATATTTTAAAGGAGTGCCGTAATAGTTGTCAACATACTTGGCATATTCCAGCATCTGCCCTTCGCGAATGTGCTGCTCAAACTCCTCTTTTGAAACAAAGAAATAGTCCTTGCCGTTGACTTCGCCGGGCCGTGGCTGCCGCGTCGTCATTGAGACTGAGTATTGAAAATCATTGCCAGGCTGACTAAACAGCGCTTTTCTAACCGTTCCTTTACCTACGCCTGATGGACCAGACAAAACAATCAGCATTCCTCGCTTGCTCATATTGCTTCCATACCTTCTTTTCTCATAGCTCTTTTAATGTTTAATAATACCATATTCTGCAATAAATTCGGTCATAATTCAATGGAAATTTCAAGATCGGCCTAATCAGCAGCTGGATCGTAATTTTGCTCTTACTTGAATCACAGCTTGAAAACATCCGCTACCCTTGCAAAAATATCACCTGATGATGAAACGATCTTTTCTGACCATGCTTACAGCGATTCTTTTTATTAATACGGCTATCGATCATCTCGTTTCAGCAATGGTCATCTCAACATCAACTAAGGTGGCCAATCACTTATTTACCGGTATTTGGCCCGCTCATCTCAATAAATAAAAAGTTGTATTAAAATTATTGCTTGCATTTTTGAACGCTTGTTCGTATACTATAGTCACAAACGAGTGTTCGGAGGAATGATCATGCAAAATCAGCGGCAGTCAATTATTAATCGTAGTACCAAAATTATCTCCCAAAGTCTGCACCATTTGTTTGAGCCGATTGAGTTCGCTCCTATTCCAGATTTATTAAATCCCCAGCCCGCTTTTCAAAGGAAAATGTTTATCCAAAAAGCATTGTCTGATCATCTACTGGTCTATCTGCAGCTGATGCCTAAAACTGCTGCGGGCCAGCCGGTTGAGGTACGCGGCTATTTAAAATCGCTTGGTCAGGATCGCTATTTGGTTCAATCAAAAAATCTTTCCTATTTCTTTGATTTCGATCAATTACGCTACATTGCTCATCCTTTATCCTAAGACTTGCCAAATGTTGCAGGTCTTTTTTTATGCCGTTATGGAATGATTTACGACATATATCTCATAATCGAACATCTTGCTCAAATAAACTACAGAGTGTAGATTGTTATCTACATTTAGTAATGTTATATTATTCTGGTTAAAAAAAGTAAAGGAGGGATTTCATGACCAAGCGACGAACCCTTGATCGGGAAAAGGTACTTGCTACTGCTGAAAAATTAGCCGATGAACAAGGGCTTGAAGCTTTAACCATGCCCAATCTGGCTAAAGCACTCGACATTCGCTCACAATCGCTTTACAACTATGTCGCCAACCGTGAAGAAATGGTATCGCTGACTGGTGCTCGATTGATGCAGCAAATGTATCAGCAGGTCGTTGATGGCATTATCGGTCTTTCCGGTTCCAAGGCCTATTTAAAATTCGCGGATATCGTTCGTGATTTTTTACTGGCCCATGCTTCTTTATCAGCGATCCTGTACCATGCCCAGCGTTTTTCAACCGACTCGGCAATGTATCAAGAAATCAAGCGAATGATCAAGTTGGTCGATCAAGTCGTTGACGTTGATGGCAACCGCTTAATTTCGTCACACGTCTTGGTAGGTGCCGTTTTAGGCTACATTTTTCTTGAAACGGCACCACTCTATCAGGATGAAGATGAAAATGCTGCGACTGTCAACTACCATCAAATGCTTTTTCGACTGATTGACCCTGTTGAAAAAGCCTAGGACATGCAAGCCGTAATTTTGGTGCATTAATTTTTTATTTAAATAGGTAAGGAGAAATTTTGAGATGCGATTTATTAAAAACCACGTTGGATCCTTGATCGCGTGGATTCTCATTGTTGTGATCTCGATCTTCATGCTGCCTAACGTCAATCAATTAACGCGTGAGCACTCGACAATCTCACTGCCTGCCAACGTTCAAAGTGAGGTTGCCAGCACGATTGGCAATCATTGGGGACATCATCAAAACAATACCTATCAAGTTGTCGCCGTTTTTAACAATCAAGACGGTGCGATGTCCAAATCGGATCAAAAAAGCGTTAATCAGACGATTCGCTATCTGAAGCGTCACAAATCCGAACTGGGCATCAAGAGTATGTTGACCCCATATGAAAACTCGGCTACCAAGAAGAACCTGATCTCAAAAGACAAGACTACCGAACTTGTTCAGTTAAACGTTTCTAAAAAGAAATCCGTTTCTAATATCAACAAGCAGCTTACTAAAGCCGTTAAGACGGATGGCATCAGAACCTATATTACTGGCGCCGACATCTTGCAGGACGACTTTTCGGGAGCCATCCAAGAAGGAATCAAGAAGACTGAAGTCATCTCGGTTATCTTTATCTTTATCGTCTTGATACTGGTCTTCCGATCACCGATTGTTCCATTAATCTCGCTGCTGACGGTTGGGGTTTCGTTCATTACCGCCTTTTCAATCGTTACCAACCTGGTTAAGAACTTTAATTTCCCATTCAGTAACTTTACCCAAGTCTTTATGGTGATCGTTTTGTTTGGGATCGGTACCGACTACAACATTCTGCTTTATGACCGTTTCAAGGCTAATCTAGGAAACGGCATGGATAAGTTCGAAGCGGCCAAAAACGCCCAGTGGAATGCCGGCAAGACGATTCTGATGTCAGGATCCTCTATTTTGATCGGTTTCTCGGCACTGGGTCTGGCCCGTTTCTCAGTTTACAAATCCGCAGCTGGGGTTGCCGTTGGGGTTGCCGTCTTGCTGATTGTCTTGCTGACGCTGAACATGTTCTTTATGACCACGATGGGTAAGACCATGTTCTGGCCGGTTAAGACTTTCAATGGTGAATCGGAAAGCCCGTTCTGGCGTTTCCTTTCCAAGCATTCCCTGGCCCATCCAATCATTGCGTTGGTCTTGGTTCTGGCTGCTCTGTCGCCATTCTACTTCACTTATCAAAACAAGCTGAATTATGACGACACGGCCGAAATTGCTGACTCAACGCCATCCAAGCAAGGGTTCCTGATCGTTCAGAAGCACTTCTCCAAAGGAACGGCTGAGCCCGCCACGCTTTATATCAAGTCCAATCACACGCTGGACAATGAAAAAGACTTAAAGCTGATCGACCAGCTGACGGAACAGATCAAGCATACCAAAGGCGTTAAGACCGTGGCTTCCGTTACTCAGCCATCTGGTTCCAAGATCAAGAAGCTTTACGTCAACAGCCAGATGAAGACGGTTAACAACGGCGTTTCAACGGCTCGTAACGGGCTTGGCAAACTAAGTGCCGGCAGTCAGCAGATGACAAATGGCCTTAACTCCGCCGCAACTGGTACCAACCAGCTGAACAGCGGGATCAATTCCGCGGCTACTGGTGCCAACCAACTGACTTCTGGTCTGGCACAGCTCAGTTCTGGCGGCAATCAAATGACCAACGGCTTAAACCAGCTTAGTGCCGGTAGTCAGCAGCTAGTCAACGGCATGAACCTGATGAGTCAGCAGCTCAGTTCTCAATTGACCGGCGCCAATGCCTCACAGCTTCAACAGCTGGAAAGCGGTCTGCCACAGATCAATAACGGCATCCAACAGCTGAACAGCGCCCTGCAGAGTGCTGGTACCTCGATTGATACGACCGGCATTCAATCCAACCTGCAAAACGTTGCCAGCCAGGCTCAGATCATTGGCAGTCAGCTGGAACAGGCAGGCAATACCTTAAAGAGCATTCAAGGATCTGCCGGTTCTTCCAGCTCCGCCAGTCTTGATTCTGTCATGACTCAGTTTAAGGCTGCTGAAAGTCAAGCCAACCTGAACGACCAGCAAAAGGCCGTGATGGAAGGAGCCATGCAGCAGATTCTTAGCGGCATTCAAAGCCAGATTGCTTCTCAGACCAACAGTCAAACCAGCGAGCTGGCCAGTCAGCTGCAAAGCGTGGCCCAAAACCTGCAGACAGCTGGTAATGCCGACAAATCACTGGCCGGTTCCTTGCAAAACGTTGCCGGTTCGGCTTCCAGTCTGCAGAACCTTAATACGCAGGTCGCAACGCTGAAGGCTCAAGTTGCTCAATTAGCGCAAGCCTCCAATGTTGCGCTGCCAGGTGCCGTTTCAGCCCTGCAGCAGTTAACCAGCGGCCTCAACCAGATTCAAAGCGCACTTGGTCAAGGCACCAATGCACTGGGGCAGCTTAACACCGGTATCAACAAGCTGGCAGCCGCATCGCCACAGTTAAGCAACGGCATCAACTCTGCCTACTCTGGCAGTCAACAGTTAAGTGCCGGGATGGGACAGCTTAGTGCCGGCGGTCTGCAGCTTAACACCGGCATCAACAAGCTGGCGCAAAGCTCACCACAGATCACCAACGGCCTTAACCAGCTGAACTCTGGACTTGGCGAGGGTCAAAGCTATCTGACGGGTCTGCAGAAGTCGGCAGCTGCTGAAACCTTCTACATTCCTAAGTCAGTTCTGCACAGCAATACCTTTAAGCCAGCAATCGACAACTACATGTCATCCAACCGTAAGATCACCAAGATTACGATTGTCTTTGACACCAACCCTAGTGATGAAAAAGCCACAAAAGATGCCGAAAACATCTCCAACATGGCTCGTAAGTCATTGAAAGGCACTGCCCTTAGCAATGCCACGGTTGCCATGGGCGGTCAGTCTTCACGGATCAATGACATTAAGAACACGGCCAGCGGCGACTTTGTCCGGACCGCTGCCATCATGCTGATCGGGATTGGCATTGCGCTGATGCTGATCACGCATTCGCTGCTGCAGCCGGTCTACATTCTGGGTTCGCTGTTGTTGGCCTACATTTCCTCACTGTCAATCAACCACTGGCTGGTCGGCATCTTCATGCACCGCAGCATGCTGGCTTGGAATACACCATTCTTTAGCTTCATTATGCTGATTGCCTTAGGGGTTGACTACAGTATCTTCTTGATGACGCGTTATCGTGAAATCGACGAGAACAAGTATCTGCCAGGCGAGCGAATCTACTATGCCTGTGCAATCATCGGGACCGTCGTTATCAGTGCCGCTATCATCTTGAGTGGTACGTTTGCTGCTTTGATTCCATCTGGCATTCCAACGCTGATTGAAGTTGCTATGACGGTAATCGTTGGTCTGATCATCTTGGTAATCATCTTGCCAATCGTCATGACCAGCACGATCTACTTGAGCTATCCAATCCGTAATCACGTCAAGGATAATCAAAACAAGCGCAAAGATTAATCAAGTCTAAATCAAAAGAGCTCGCTGACTGGCGGGCTCTTTTCTTATGTCTTCAAATACTAGGCATTCCACCGCCGCTTCTTAATCGTTGGCAGTTGACACAGCCATGATATTGATTGGTGCCGACTTCAGAATCGCCTGTTCAATGCATTTCTTCAGCAGCCAACTGACGATTGATTTAACGGCCCCAAGCTTGCAGGCTTTGTGAAGAAAAAGCAGTCTTTTCTAATTACAGAGCTAAAATTACCTACTATTCTCTGATTTTGGACCAGGAGTAGGTATGATGAATATTCGGCTTCCCTAACTTTACCTACTTAAGACGGTTTTTTCCGAATAGTAGGTAATCATCGGTAAGAATGTATATTTAAGGGATGATTGGGTCAGACCGACTTTGTGAATTACCTACTATTGTGTGATTTTTATCAAATTGTAGGTAGTGTTAAGGACCCCTAACTCGATATACATTAATTTTTACCTACTATGCATCGTTTTTTTTGAAAAAAGTAGGTAATGATCTTTTTGTCATATGACTTTATGCAAGTACTTTTGCATAATCGTCAAGTTTGAGCTGTTTGCCACTGCTTTCAAGCCGATCGTCCATTGATTGGCCTCATTGGCTGACCATTTTTCAGTGGCTAGTGCTGATACCTCAACCAGTATCATTTCGCACCCTTGAAAAGCAGACAGAGCTTAATAAAAATGGGTCTCCACTTGTTCGCGGAGACCCATTTTGAAATTTAAGACTATGTCTGTTGGTGTTCAATTCTAGGCTAAAAAGGATAGCAAAGAGCCACCGTATAAATGAAAAAATAAAACAGAGGGCAGCAATTATCAATAGGACAAGGCCCGATGAAATACCAAGCTGAATAGCAGTTGATGCCGTTCCACTCCTAATTGATGAACCCGTCAGACTATCTGCAGCACTACTAGAAATAGCAATCGTTATTCCACCAATAATGCTTGTAAAAAGGCCAATTCGAAAGCAAAGACTGAAGCTTTTAATCCAGCCAGTCAGTGAATCATCCTCAACCGTTTCGGCAATATTAGAAACGCCTGATGCAGTAGTATTGTTTTTAGTCGTTCGGTTCTTTTTACTGCCACTATTAGCAAATATGATAATCATTACTAAGATTACAAAACCGATAATAAAGATCATTATGTTATTCCCCTCAATTATGTTATTAGATCTTTGGAACCAGTTGATTACTTAGCAATCTGCTCAAACGCAGCGGCCACATCATGATTAGACGTTGGCTTTGCATTTAGCGAATAGCCATTGGTTGTTTGATCAACCAGTGCAACCGGCTGGCCATTATGGAAGGCAAAGAAATACGTTACCCGCATCGGCCCATCTTCTTGATCATCTGGCCGGTCATAATTATAGATTGCTACAACGTTGTAGTCATAATCACCATTGCCAGATGGTGACCATCCAACTGACACAGATTGATCATTGACACGGACACGACCTAAATCTTCTGGAAATGTTAATCCTACTTTAGTTGTAATCGGCGTTTGACCATCATATCTAGTGTATGACTGATTCATCTTTGGTGCCCATTCATCAAAAAATGATTCCAATTGAGCATCCTTTTCGTTATTCCAAAGCGACTCATCATTTACAGATTTTTTTGTAGCACTGGTACTGCTGGATGATGATTCAGCAGCTGCCTTCTTAACTGAATGACTGCTGCTTGACTCAGAAACAGAACTTGAAGATGAACTGACTGCTGAACTGCTTGCTGATTCCGTCTTAGGTGCCTTATCCGTAATATGAGGCAAGCTAAAAAGGCCAATCGTGAGGTTTTTATTGGTAAATGGAATGCCAATCGTGGTCTGTTTTTCAGAAACATTTTGCATTTTTTCGCTGATTGGATTACTGCAGCCCGCAAGCCCTAAAGAAAGCAGGATTACTGCAGCCCGCAAGCCCTAAAGAAAGCAGGATTACTGCAGCAGATACTGAAATTTTTCGCATAGATTCTTCCCCAATCAGACTAATCTAAAAGCTCATTTCCCATCGCATCAAGGTGCCATTGCGAGCCCTTGCGAGAGGTCAGAATCATAATGCTTTCGATAAACGTCCAAATTTCAACCCCAATAAGAATTACGGCACCAATAGCAATGATAAGAGTAAGGAAGCCCACAATCGTCAAAACCAGCTGCAAAATTGCTTTGTTTTTGTAGCCTAGATAAAAATTATGAACCCCAAATGCACCAAAAAAGAGACCAAAGAGACCAGCCGCGATTTTGGACTTAGTACTTAATTTTCCTGTCGCAGTTGGCACCTCATTAATGATTGAGCTGACGGAATTCCCTTTTTGGTCACCATGAGCCATAATGGCCTGCTTTTTTTCTTCAAATTCTTCTTGGCTAATGATCCCCTCATCAAGAAGCCCCTTATACTCCTTGATCTTTGCAACTTCTGAACTTTCTGCCATCGCTAATATCCTCCCAATATGAAAAATTAGTTTTGTTTATGACCAGTCGTTGATTAATAAAAATTGTCAATAATCTATAGAGCTAAAAAACTGCTGAAATATTCCGTCATGAAAAATAATTTTAAATTTGACGTCTTTCAAGCAACGGACTATCAAAATCCTAATTTACCAAACGAATAACTGCTCTTTCTTTAATCTATTACCAGACTAATAAACAAAAATTGGTTAATAAAATTAATTATAAGCATAATATATGCACGGTCAATGTCGCTTTTAGTTTAATTAATAAACTCAAAATAGTTATTAATTCCCAACTATAGACAAATTACCTAATATAGTTCTTTTGTAAAATAAAAGTATAATTATGTATTAAACAATAAAGTTAAACGTTCAGTATAAGCTATGCTAAAAATAGTAAGATCAAGAGCAGTCATTTTCTTTTCTTAACCATCTAATACCTTGAAAGTCATGCCTTACATATATATAAAAACAGGCCCTAAGAAATTTCTCGAGCCTGTTTTTGCTTTTGTCTGATTGCTTCGTTATTCAGCTGCCGACATCCCTGAATTGACTGCCGGTAATTCAGCATCACTAGTTGTAGAATGAACCGTCTTCTGCAAAAACTTTGGCCAGTCCATTAACTGCCCGCTTAAGTTTTTCCATTGAAGCCGCATATGAGATTCTAAAGTAGCGCACGGGAAGCTTGGTGAAGGCCGCTGCCGGAACAATGGCTACTTTAGCTTTTTCTGCCAGGTGCTCTGCATAGGCCATCGAATCGCCATCAAAGCTGTCTGGAATCTTGACCCACAGATAAAAGGCCCCCATTGGCTTAGTGTATTGGAAACCAATCTTATCCATAGCGGTCATTAAGAACTGCCGCCGCCGATCATATTCTGCTTTCATTTGAGCAGTATCAGCCTTGCCATGACGGAGGGCTTCTTCAGCGGCATCCATGTTCATCGTGGCATTGGTCGAGATTGCGGCTTGATGTACCTTGGCCAGTGCTCCTAAAACATCACGCGGTCCGCAGATATAACCAACCCGCCAGCCAGTCATTGCGGCATTTTTAGACACCCCACTGACATAAAGGGTCTGGTCTGGCAGCAGCTTAGCCATTGGCAGATGCTCACCTTCATAAAGCAGGTCGGCATAGATCTCATCATCCAAAATGGCAACGTTGTAGTCCTTGAGGAGATCAGCCAGTGCCCGGACCTCATCAGGAGTATAGGTGACACCAGTTGGATTGACTGGATAGTTGAGAACCAGCACCTTTACCTTTTCACCATATTTGTCCAACGCCTTTTTCAATAATTCCGGCGTCACCTTAAAGTCAGGCTCGGCAGTTTCCAGTTCAACCGCTTTGGCATCACGCAGCTCGGCATTGATTCGATAAAGCGTGTAGGCAGGGCAAGGGATCAATACGACGTCACCTGACTGACATAAACCGGCAATAATCGTACTGATGGCTCCACTGGCACCTTCTGTAACGAAGATTTCGCCTTCTGGATCATAGTGAAGGTCCAAGTCGTCTGCCAGATATTCGCTGATTGCCTTACGCAGACCTAGTGTCCCCCAGTTGTGCGGATAGTGCGTATGATCGTCAAGAATACTTTTGATTGCCGCCAGCTTAACATGATCGGCCGTTTTAAAATCCGGCTCGCCAACTGTCAGATTAACGACTTCTGGATCACTGCCGTATTTATTGTTAAGCACTCGAATCAGTGATGGCTTGGATGACTTTAAACTTTCTGGAACCAGTGATGCAATTTTACTCATGGAAACTTCCTCCTTAATGACGTGTCGATAAAAAATCTATCTACTTGACTACCAGCACATCGGCCTTGGCATGACGAACGACATAATCGGTATGCGACCCCTGCAGCATTTTTTCAACGGCATTGATCCCGGTACTGCCAAGGACAATCAGATCAATATCATGCTGATCAGGAAAATCATAAGCAAGCACGGTTTTAATGCTGCCGATAATCACCGTGGCACTGGCATCTGCTCCTTTATCCTGTGCTTTTTTCAAATAGATCTGCAGCTGTTTTTTGGTACGTTTGGCAAAATCCTGGTAGAAATCCTCATTGACTCCAAATGATGAATCCATCCCGCGGTCACGATTGACTACCCAGACCAAGTACAGCTTGGCCGAAAAAACCTTGGCCAGATCAACCGCTGTTTCAAAAGCTCGTTCAGCACGTTTAGAACCATCAATCCCGACTAAAATATTTTTGTAGGCCATTTTAATCAGCTCCTTTGTAGTTTGGATTTAAATGAGAATGCCGCCGACCATAGCCAAAGTAAAGCGCCATTCCCAGAGCCAGCCAGACAAAGAATCGAACCCAGGTTTCCCAGTTAAGTCCTGCTACCAGCGTTAAGCAGAAAATAATCGAAATGATCGGGGTAAACGGAACGCCCGGTGCTTTAAAACCACGATGCAGATCAGGCTGCGTATAGCGCATGATCAAGATTCCCGCCGAAACCAGGATGAAGGCAGTCAGTGTCCCAATGTTAACCAATTCAGATAGAATGTTTAAGTTGATCAAGCCGGCTCCAAGCGAAGTAATGATGCCGAAAAACCAAGTCCCTTTAAAAGGCGTTTGGTGTTTTTCATCAACTTGACCGAAGAACTTCGGAAAAAGGCCATCCCGTGACATTGAATAGCTGATTCTTGATTGACCATACAGCTGAACCAGAATAACGGTGGTCATCCCAAGAATAGCACCAATCGATACGATAATCGACAGCCAGCTTTGACCAGTCTTCGCCAAAACCGCCAGCACCGGCGCATTGATATATTTCCGGAAAACTGGGTAGCGAACGACGCCAGTCATCGTAAGCGTCATGCAGAAGTACAGAATCGTTGAGATAATCAGCGAGAGCAGAATCCCACGCGGTAAAGTCTTGCCGGGATTGATCGTTTCTTCGGCACTGGATGAGACCGAATCAAAACCGATAAACGAGAAGAAGACGATCGAAGCCCCCGGAATAATTCCGGTCGCCGTACCATTATGATGCGAATACCATCCATATGGGCTGAAAGGATGCCAGTTTTGCGGCTTGATGAACCAAACCGTGCAGGCAATAAAGAGAATAATGACCAGCAATTTGACAATTACCATTGTATCGTTGACCCGCTTAGTTTGCGTGATTCCCATCGAGATGACCCAGGTAATGATCAAAACAACCAAGAAAGCCGGTAAGTTGAAGTAACTAGTAACACCAGGCGTGGTCCCAGCCGCGGTTGTTAGGGCCGTTGGAATATGAATCCCAAAATTATCGAGCAGGTTGACAAAATAACCCGACCACCCAACGGCCACAGTTGCGGCACTAAGCGCGTATTCCAGGATCAGATCCCAGCCAATAATAAAAGCGATGATTTCACCAAATGCAATGTAAGAATAAGTGTAGGCCGAGCCAGCAATTGGTGCCATTGATGCAAATTCAGCATAACAAAGGCCAGCAAAGCCGCAGCAAAGTGCCGCGATCAAAAATGAAATGGAAAGGGCTGGTCCAGCAGTAAGGGCCCCTTTCCCAGTTAAAACAAAAATCCCCGTACCGATGATGGCACCAATTCCCAGGAAAGTCAGATCCCAGGTACGTAGCGTTCGCTTTAATGGCGATGCGTGACTAATCAAGGCATTGATATCTTTTTTGCGTAGTAAAGATGTCATAAGCAGGCTCCCTTCTAATCAAAAGTTAATACAAAGTTTATTTGCTTTTAATCTAAGAGTAAAGATAATCAGCTAAAAATGTATCAATCTTTGGACTGGAGCCGTTTTATGGTGAATAACGTTAAGCTTCCCGCTGGTTTGGATTTTTTTAATAAAGCCTTCGTATGATCACGTTTCATAAAAGAAAGCGTTGCCAAAAAATTACATTGAATGATGATTAAAAGACGACCTATACAAATAGACCGCCTTTTTCAAATTTCATAATTGAATTTTACCTAATCGATTCAAGCAAAAATGCCCTGCCATCATCAGCTTATTTCTGCTGACAATCACCGGGCATTTTTAGTTATTATTTTTTATCTGACTCGTAGAAAACTGGGCCATCATCTACAGTTTTCTTTGGCGATGCGTCTGGGATAATCATTGCCGCAATCAGGTAAAGAATGACTGATGGTACAATCGCGGTGAAAAGAGCCAGGGCGGCAGTCACCAGTCGTACGATCGTTGCGTCAAAGCCAAAATACTCTGCAATTCCGCCACAAACACCGGCAATAATCCGATCGTTTGATTTCGTCAGCTTTTTCATAATAATCCCCCTATCTAATCGTTACGTCACCATCAGAAGCCGTGACCTGCAGGCGATTTAGCGCGGTATCGTTTTGAGTAAGCGTGCCGCCATTGTCATTGGACTGATTGAACAAGCGATTGTCGCCGTCGCTGACCGAAGTTGAGTAGCCATCCGCTTTAGTATTTAATGCTTCCACGTCGCCATCCTTGGCTGTAATCGTGTAGCCATTGGCAATCGTGATGTCGTTAAAATGAACGTTGCCATCCTGGGTACTGAGACTGCCGCCATCCAAGGCAACGGAATTCATTGTAATATCTGAATCAGCCGTCTGAATCAGCATCTTGGTTAAAGTAGAATCGTTAACGGCAAGATCATTGTCGTTAAGGTGCAGCTGGCCATTGTTGATCGTTACGCCATTAAAAACAGTATCCGTATCGTTGAGTTGGAAGTCGGCCTGCTCAATTTCCAGATTGCTCAAGCTGACTTGACTGGCATCGTTTACCCGTAAATCATATTTTTCGATTTTCATCTTGGCAACTGGTTCTTGAATGACCTTGCCATCACTAGCCCGCAGCGCCAAATACTTGAGATTTACGTTCTCTGGTACCGTAATCGTCAGCTTGTCATTTGCCGCGCCATGATAAACGCCAGTTGAAGAAAAACTGAAGCCATTAAAGCTAAAGCCATGCTTATGACTCTTAGAATTGATGATCACCGTACCATTTTTCTTTTGAATGGTTGGCTGATTGATCTTTTCACCGGCATACTTAACAGAAAAGGTCTTACCCGATTTGACAACAACATTCATATCGCTTACGTCTGCCTTAATCCGCTCAGCTTTGGCATAGGTCTGGGTCCGTGTTGTCTTGGCTTTTGATACTACATGCGGAGTCAAGCCGTCAAAGATTACTGCTCGCTGACCATGCATTCCAATGCCAAACGCCAGCATAACAGCACCAATCACTGTGATGACCAGGCCGCTTACAATGGTCTTTTTCATTTTGCCGCCTCCTTTTTGATGTACCTGTAGTAGACGTGCTGAACGAGACGCGTGCATGCCTTAACGATCCAGACAGAACAGCCCCAGACGAGTGGAATCACGATCAGCAACAGTCCTAATCCGAGCAAGCCAATCCCTAGGTAGAAAAGTCCTGTCCCCAGGTTGGTAAACAAAAGACTCAGACCGGTAAAAATAGCCGCCGCCGTTAGGAAGATGCCACCCCCGGCAAGCGATATGACCACCACCACGCCACTAAAGACGACTGCAAAGATGGCAATCAGCACGCTCAGCAGGATCAAGCCGATAACCAAGGTTGCTGGAGTGGCCAACAGCGCAAGAATGATCAGCCATGTTGTCTTGATCTTGGTTTTGGAGACAACCCGCTGATCTTCAGCCTCTTCTTTGATGGAGTGATCAGCAAGTATCTTTAAGGCAAGCTGACGCGGTGTTCCTAGTTCCTGTTCGATTTCTGCTTTGGTATCAATGCCGGCATCTGCCAGATACTCACTGTAGAATTCAACGATGTCATCAATCTCATCATCTGGCAGCTTGCGAAGGTAACGTCTTAACATCTGCATGTACTTTGCAGTTTCAGAAGTCATGTGTCTGATCCTCCTTTACAGGATATTTGCTGACCTCAAAAATCGAATCGAGGCTTTCCTTATAATCTTTCCATACCTGCTTAACGCGTGCCAGATGTGATTCACCAGCAGACGTAATGCGATAATAGCGGCGATTGCGTCCATGATATGGCTGATCATACGTTTCAACGAACTGATCTCTTTTTAGCCGGCGCAATACCGGATAAAGAGTGGATTCTGAAATCGTAATCGCTTTTTGCATGTCTTGCGTCAGCGCGTAGCCGTAGTAATCTTTGCGTTCAAGCAGCGCCAGCACCAAGCCATCCAAAAGATCAGCTGAAACTTGAATTTTCATCTCTCGTTTCGCCTCTTTCAGTTTTATTTTACAATATTATACCGTATATAATATATCGAGGTAAATAGGTAATACTGAAATTTTAATCAGCTGATTGCCAACTTTTCCGATAACACTTGATCTTTTATCGTTTAGTCCACTGCCATCTTAGGAATCATTAGGTAATGAAGGATAGCACGTGATTACCATTTTCCGCCTATAATAGCTACCGTTTTCTTCTGGTTCATCGCCAATAGAACTAAGCTTCACGGTCAGCTGAAAATCAAATCATTCGCCCCATAGACATTGCGATGTACTCAAACATCTCTGCTTAGTAATCGATCTTGCCAAAATCTAATAACCGACCCGATTTCAACAAGATATTCGATTGCTGCTTTTGCGACTATCTGATGACTGACTCGATGATCGTAATTCAATTTCGATATTCATCATTTGCTTCTTTGACCAACAAGTTAATTCAATGATCAAAGCTTGATTTTAAGCAGTTTTTACACTGATTGGATAGCAAGCCAATAAAAAATGGGACCCCAGTCGTTTGACAAGGAGTCCCATTTTTACTTTTCACCAAGCTGATTTGTATCCTTAACCGAAAATTCCGTAATCTTAGTGGCAGCAGCTGGATAATCGCATCCATATATTTCAATCCAACTTCTGCACGTTCACGGATGTAAAGCACCTAGCAGCTTAACGTGACGTACCCGCAAATGCAAAACCTAGCATGGATTATGAATGCGCCATCTGCAATAATTCTTTAGCATGCTCGCGACTCAGCTTGGTAATTTCTTCACCTGAGATCATCCGAGCCAATTCATTAATTCGTTCTTCAGGATGCAGAATCGTAACGTGCGTCGTCGTACGGTTGTTCTGCACGGTTTTTTGAATCAGAAAATGATGCTGAGCAACGGCGGCAACCTGCGGCAGATGCGTAATGCACAAAACCTGTGAATGCTGGGCAATCAGCTTGATCTTATCGGCAATGGCCTGAGCAACGCGACCGCTGACCCCCGTATCAACCTCGTCAAAAATAATTGAGGTAACGCCCTCATGCTGCGCAAAAATCGTCTTTAAGGCCAGCATGACCCGCGAAAGCTCCCCGCCAGAGGCAATCTTTACCAATGGCCCCATGCTTTCGCCAGGGTTGGTTTGAATATAGAACTCAACATTGTCAATCCCATCCGGATAAAAGGTCATCGACTCATTTTGATGAAACTTAACCTCAAAAATGGCTTTGTCCATATAGAGTTCTTTTAGCTGCTGATGAACCTGGCCATTGAGCTGATGAGCGGCTTTTTGACGAACCTGGCTCAATTCACCGCCCAGTTTTTGCAGCTCACCAGTCACCGCGGCCAGCTGCTGCTTAAGCTCATCATCTGAATCGGCGGTCTGCTCCATCGTCGACAGTTCCTTATGAATCTTTTCATAATATGCCAAGACGTCTTCAACCGTATCGCCATACTTGCGTTCCAAATCACCAATAATGGTCAGCCGTTCATTGATCTGTTCCAGACGGCCGTCATCGAATTCAAGCATGTCTAACTGACGACTGGCGGCATTGGCAGCATCCTGAAGCGAATAGTAGGCATCCCCAAGCGACTTGCTCAACTCATCATAGGCCGAGTCAAACGGTGCGATTTCTTGAACCTCATTCATTGCCTGGGCAACCTGATCCAAAACCGGTGCCTCGCCTTCATTTAAGATTCCGACGACCAGCTGCAGCGTATTGTTGATCTGTTGAAAATGCTCTAAGCGGTCGCGCTCGCTGGTCAGCTCATCTTCTTCATTGGCGTGCAGATCGGCAGCACTGATTTCTTTAACCTGGTAGCGCAGCATGTCCAGACGCTGGGCCCACTGCTGCGAGTCAGCCTGCTTGCGGCTCAGCGTTGCCTTCAATTTGGCATAGCGCCGATAGGCCTCTTGATATTTGGACAACAGCGGCTTAACCTGGTCGGCTGCAAACTGATCGAGCATGTGTAGATGGTTTTCTGGCTGCATCAGCTGCTGATGATCGTTTTGCCCTTGAATATCAACCAGATGAGCACCGATTCTACGCAGCGTGGCAGTATTGATCAGCGCGCCATTGACCCGGATCACGTTGCGGCCATTGCGATGAATCTCGCGCGAAATAATCAGCGTGCCATCATCACGTTCAATTCCCAGATCATCCAGTAATGCAAAAACGCGCTGATCATCCGGTAATGTGAACTGGCCCTGCAAATGAAGCTTTTCTTCGCCATGCCGAATAAACTCCTGTGAGCCGCGATTGCCAGCCAATAAACCCACCGCATCGATAATAATGGACTTGCCGGCCCCGGTCTCACCAGTCAAAACCGTCATCTGATCGCTAAAATCCAGCGTTAAATGCTCGATAATCGCTAAATTATCAATTGTCAGTTCCTGTAGCATAGCCGATCACCCAGTCTAGCGCAGTGCCTGCAGCGTACGTTCAAATTCAACGGCAGCCCCGGCAGAGTGACAGACGATCAAAACCGTAGCGTCATCGCCAATCGCGGTAAACACCGTGGGATATTTCATCTGATTGATCAGCATGGCGGCTACCGGACCGTTGCCTGGCCGCATTGACAAGGATACGAAACGATCGCTGCGTTTCATTTCCTGCAACTCATTCCCCATCACGTTTGCCAGCCGTTCTTCTTTATTGTCCTGACGCCGGGCTGGCAGGCTGTAGTGATAGCCGCCGCCTACGCTTGGCACCTTGAGCAGCTGCATATCCTTGATGTCGCGTGAAATCGTAGCCTGCGTGACGCGAATGCCGGATTTGGCCAGCAGCTTGACCAGATCTTCTTGACGTTCGACGTATTGATTGGAAATAATTTCTTGAATGTGTCGCTGACGTTCTGATTTTTTCATTGACAAAACCTCCAAAACTAATCCTGCTTGTTCAGTTCTGCATAAGCCGCGCTGATCGTCTGGTCGATGTCAACTTCTGGTGCGATGCGGCCTTCTCGATCAACCAGTTGCAGGTGCGCCAAAAATTCAATATTCCCTTGACCGCCTTTGATTGGCGAGAAATCCAAACCTAAAACATCGAAATGATCTGCGGTTGCAAAGCCCAGAACATGCTGCAGCACTTCTTCATGCACCTTACGATCACGAACGATGCCATGCTTACCAACATGCTCCTTGCCGGCTTCAAACTGCGGCTTGATCAAGGCCACGACCGAGCCGCCCATTTTCAGAATCTGGGCCAGTGGCGGCAGAATCAGACTCAAAGAAATAAACGATACGTCAATCGAGGCAAACTCCGGCTGACCATGCGTAAAATCAGCCAGCTTGCTGTAGCGGAAGTTGGTCTGCTCCATTACCACGACGCGCGGATCGTCCCGCAGCTGCCAAACCAGTTGATTGGTACCAACATCTAAGGCATAGCTGAGCTTGGCGCCGTTTTGCAGCATCACGTCGGTAAAGCCGCCGGTCGAGCTGCCAATATCCAGTACCACTTTGTCTTTAACCGAGATGTCAAATACCTTGAGTGCCTTGGCCAGTTTCAGACCACCTCGGCTGACGTACGGCATCTTCTTGCCCTTCATGTGCAGCGTTGTCGTAACGGGAATCTTTTGCCCTGGCTTATCAAGGCGCTCATTGTTCTTGCCTAGGATCTCGCCAGCCATTACGGCACGCTTGGCTTGTTCTCTGGAATCGAACAGGCCCTGCTTGACTAGTAAAATATCAACGCGTTCTTTTTCAATCATAATCTCGTCCTATAGTTTAAAGTATGCCAAAAATTGATCAAAACCAGCCATTGATCGTCCTGTCAGTTCTGCCAGCTGCTGTTGAGCCGCTTTTGCCTGACTAAGGGCTTTTTGCAGCTGTTCTTTAGCACCATCAAGTCCCAACAGTCCTGGATAAGTGTTTTTGTGCTCAGCGGCGTCTTTTTGAGTTGCCTTGCCCATCTGTGCTGGCGTGGCTACCACGTCCATGATGTCGTCATAGATCTGAAAAGCTAAGCCAAACTGCGCGCCAAACGTTCCTAAAAGGTCAATGACTGTAACCGGCTGCTCAGTGATGATACCGCCTGCCTGAACCGCGTATTTGAGCAGTGCTCCCGTTTTTTGGCGATGCAGATACTGCAGCTCGGTTAGCTTCAGATGCTGACCCTCGCCCTCGATATCGCGTGCCTGTCCAGCAACCATACCGCTGGGACCGGCCGCCTTAGCCAAAGCCAGCGTTAGATTTGCCTGAACGTCAACTGGCAGCTGATTGTCCGTCAGCCATTGAAAAGCCAGCGTCAGCAAGCCATCACCAGCCAGCGTCGCCATCCCCGCGCCAAACTTGACGTGATTGGTTGGCTCGCCCCGCCGCAGATCATCATTGTCCATTGCTGGCAGATCATCATGAATCAGCGAGTAGGTATGCAGCAGCTCTAAGGCACAGGCAGCCCGCAGCGCATTCTGGTCGATCTTTTTGCCCAGCATCTCAATCGTTGCCAATGTCAGTGCCGGCCGTAAGCGTTTGCCGCCTGCTTCAACCGAGTAGCACATTGATTCTTTTAAAGTCGGCTGGTCGATGTCCATTGGCAGAGCCTGGTCCAGATAGGCATCGATCCGTGTTTTAAGTTCCGTTATCGTGCTGACCATTTGCTCATTCCTTTCATTAATCGCAAATTAGAAAAGATCAACGTTATCGTCCTGACCGTCTTCAAATCCCTGGCCGCTAAACTGTGAACGGTATCCCTGGTGTCCTGAGCCATCATCGCTGCGGCTGTCGGTTGGATCCTCGACTTCCTTGCCATCGTCTTTCATCAGATGGGCAACCGTGGCCTCAGCGTTTTGCAGCTGTTTTTGCAGACCGTTTGCCAATTCCATACCGGTTTTGAATTCATTCAATGATTCTTCCAAAGACAGATTGCCCTGCTGCAGCTCGTTGACGATTTGCTGCAGCTGACTCATCTGTTCTTCAAAGCTAGGTTGTTTTGCCATTTTTTACCTCTTATTGATTTTTTTGATTACTGCTTCAGCCGTGCCATCACTAAAATGCAGCGCCACTTGCTCATCAGGCTGCAGCTGACTGGTGCTGGCAACGACTTTATTATCTTCTTTGGTCACATAGCTGTAGCCGCGCGCCATCACTTTCAGCGGACTCAGTGAATCCAGCTGACTGAGCAGATTCTTGAACCGATCGCCTGCCGACAGCAGCTGCTTATCCATGGCATGAACCATTGCCTGCTGCAGTTGTGTGAGCTGTTGTCGATTCTGCTGCAATCGATTGGCTGGCGCATTCAATAAAAGCGAATCCAACAAGCGCTGCCAGTCGTGGCTGGTTTGCGAAAGGCGCCACTGCATGGACTGCTGCAGCTTTTCAGTCAGCTGATCAACATGCTGCTGTTCGCCTTCATACAGACGAGCAGGCTGAGAAAACACATAGCTGCTGGTCAGGACCTGCAGCTGCTGCTGGGCCTGCTGCAGTTGGTTCTGAATCGTATTAGCCATCTGCGTACGGGCCCGCTGCAGTTCAGTCAGAATGTCCAGCAAATGCAGCTGGGTCGCCATTTCCGCTGCCAGTCCCGGTACCTGAGCCCGATAATCAGCCGCCAGATCACAGATGGTCGTATCAGTTTCATGACCAACCCCTGAGATTACGGGAATCGGGCTGGCCGCTACTGCTCGCGCCACGATTTCTGAGTTGAACGGCATCAGATCTTCTTCCGAGCCGCCGCCCCGCGCCACGATCAGCGTATCAAACGTGCCATTGATGCCAGCGCGCTGGATCTGGCGGGCCAGATCCTCAGCAGCCCGCTCGCCTTGTACCTGCGCTGGATAAAAAACCACTTGAGCCAAGGGATTGTTGTTGCGAATCCGCGTAATCATATCATGCTTAACGGCCCCATCATTGCTGGTTACAATCGCAATCCGCTTAGGAAACCGATTCAGCGGCCGCGGATTTTGCGCATGCGAAAATACCCCACTGGCCTTCAGTTTTTTATAGGTTTCTTGAAATGCCAGCTGGGCTGCACTGACACCAACCGGCAGCATCCGATTGACATAAAACTGATAGCGGCCGTTTCTTTCATAGACCGTCACCTTGCCGCCCAAGATAACCTCCATGCCGTTTTCCGGTGTGAAGTCGACTTTTTCCCAGTCGCTGCCAAACATAACGGCATCGATTACGGCCTGCTGATCTTCAGGCGCGTCATCATCTTTAAGCGAAAAATACTGATGGCGTGCTCTTTGCTTAAAGTTGGTCAGCTTGCCAACGATCCAAAGATTTTTTTGCAGATAAGGATCAAAATCAAATTTGCGTTTGATATAGCGAGTCAGTTGATTAACCGTCAGGCAATCCTTTTTATCCATTAATTTCCGCGCTCCATTCTGCCAAATCAACCGTTTGTTCCATTAAAGAGGCGATCGTCATTGGACCAACCCCACCTGGAACGGGCGTAATCATTCCCGCGACCTCTTTGACTGATTCAAAGTCAACGTCGCCAACGATCGTCCCGTCATCCAGCCGATTGATGCCGACATCGATCACCGTGGCTCCCGGCTTAACGGCATCGGCCTTGATCAAATTAGGCACGCCGGCTGCTACGACCAGAATATCGGCTTCACGCGTTCGCTTAGCTAAATCCTTAGTGCGCCGTCCGGTAATCGTTACCGTGGCATCCTCATTGATCAGCAGCGCCTGCAGCGGCCGACTGACCAGCGTGCTGCGGCCAACGATCACAACGTCCTGGCTGGCCAATGGAACGTGGTAATGGCGCAGCATCGTCATAATTCCCCGTGGCGTGCAGGCAACTGGATAATTGCCTTGAACGTTGTTATAGAGCTTACCGACATTGATGGGATGAAAACCATCAACGTCTTTGAGCGGATCAATCAGATTAACGATTGCCGTGTCATCAAGATGATTAGGCAGCGGCTCTTGCACCAGGATTGCGTGAATCGATGGATCACTGTTTAAGTGCTCAACCGCCTGTACCAGTTCAGCTTGCGTAGTTGAGGCCGGCAATTGTTCTCGTACCGACTTCATCCCCAGACTGTGCGCCTTTTTTTCCTTGCTGCGCGTGTAGATCTGGCTGGCTGGATCATCACCAACCAAAATCGTTGCAATCCCCGGCGTAACACCTTTTTCCTTTAGCTTCTCAATACGCTGCTTAGTGTGGGCGTTGACTTCTTTAGCCAATGCCCGACCGTCGATCAATGTTGCCACTAAAATCTCTCCTTATCAGACTGCATAAAAATTGCATATGTTTATATTCTAGCATTAAAGCCGCAACAAAAAAACTCATCCCCGCTTTGGAGATGAGTTTTTTGATTAATTTTGCTCGCTTTCAATGCTGCCTAAAACACCATTGATAAAACGGTACGACTTTTCATCGCTGAAGTCGTGTGCCAAGCGTAAGGCTTCGTTAATAGCCACGGCATTTGGTACCTGCGTGTATTCCAGCTCGTACAATGCCAGGCGCAGAATCACCAGATCAGGGCGAGCCAAGCGTGATAAGGTCCAGCCTGGAGCCAGCTTGGATTCGATCTGAGCGTCCAGTTCATCTTGGTGAGCCAAGACGCCATTGACCAGCTCTGGCAAGTAGGCCGGCACCTCTTCATCCGGCTTGAGCCCCAAGCGTTCTGCGTAGATTGCCTCGCGATCGATTTCCGGATCCGAAGCCAATGCAAAAAGCGTTTGAAAGGCGCATTCACGGATCGCATGACGACTAATTTCCACTATTCTTCACCATCTTTGTTTTCGTGTTCCCCAAAAATATCATTGGGGTCAACCTGTTGCTCTTCTTTTTCCGTAATTACGCCCTGTACATGAACGTTGACTTCCTTAACGCTCAGATCAGTCATCAGCGTAACCTGCTGCTTGATTTTATCTTGAATCTCAGCAGCAACCTTAGGAACGGAAACGCCATATTCCAAGTAAACGTCGACGTCAATCGACAGTTCGTCATCACTGTTGGAAAGCTTAACGCCGCGACGATGGTCAGAACGCCCCAGTAATTCACTGACGCTGTTGGCAATCGAGCCATGCATGCGTGAAACGCCCTCAATTTGACCAGCGGCAATCCCTGCAATGATTTCTAAGACACGTGGAGCGATTTGAATCGTACCCAACGATTGATCTTCGCTGTTTAAGATAATGTTGGAATCTTCTGCCATTTGTCAGCCCTCCAGTTTTTTCGTCATTAAGACATCCTTTTAATTATGCACTATTCCGCCAAAATTGGCAACCATGCTAGCTTAGCGCGGTCAGTGCAAATTCGTCAATTACTTTTACATCATGATTGTACCAATCGTGAATTACCAAGTCTACCTGCTTGACGACAAAGCTGCCAAATCGCAGTTGATCCATCTTGGCCAAGTCAAAAAGCAGCCCGTTAGAATCGTTCAGCGGCGCTTTAAAACGGGCAATCGTGACATGACCGGATGCTGTCTGATAACGCTCAGCAAGCGGTAATTCTTTAGCCAGCTTTAAGCGCAGCGCCTCTCGCAGCTCAAACAGCTCATCAGAATAATATCCTGCTGCCAAAATACCGCTGGGACTGGCAATCAAGCCTTGCAGCGTGACTGAAAACGGGCGGCAATTCGCCAGCAGTTCTTTGATGCTGTTTTGATAGGCCGCCAAAACAGCCGGTGCCAGCGAAAAATCAGCCCGTGCTCCGATCAGATCCAAAACGGTCAGATGCAGATCGGCCAATGGATAACAGTAGAGATTGGGATTGGCGATTCGCAGTTTCTGCTGAGCATAGCCGATGTTTCTGCCGACATGAACCGGCAGCCGAGCAAGCAGCGTCAAGCCACGTCGCGAATCTGCCTTATCTTGACATAGATAAGGATCAGTAAACTGATTTTTTAAGATGGCTGCTTTGCCTTTTTGATCAATTGACTTATATAAACTGTCTAGCTCTTTTTTCATCTTAATATTTAACGATTTCCAGCTCGGTTGGTGCCGTCGTCAGCACTTCAACTCCGCCATGCGTGACCAAAATATCGTCTTCAATGCGCACCCCGCCGATTTCTGGAATATAGATCCCCGGCTCCACGGTAATGACCTGGTTGTTTTGTACGATCACATCGCTGGCATTGGGACCATAGCTGCTTGGCAGTTCATGAACGCTCAAGCCAATGCCGTGACCCATGCCATGATTGAACTCATCGCCATAGCCAGCAGTTTCAATGATCTGGCGGCCGGCAGCATCCAACTGATCACCGTGGATTCCGACCCTGGCAGCTTCAATCACAGCCTGGCGAGCTTCATTGACGATTTTATAGACGTCCTTTAGCTCTGGATCAATATCGCCAATTCCAAACGTCCGCGTCATGTCTGCCGTATAGCCTTCAACAAAGTAGCCAAAGTCCAGCGTAACGATATCGCCTTCTTCAATTTCCTTATCGCCGGCTGTTGCGTGCGGCATGGCAGCGTTGGCACCACTGGCACAGATGGTCGGAAACGAGGCGGACTCGGCACCATGCTCCTTCATCCAAAAATCAAGCCGGTTGGCAACCTGTCTTTCGGTCATTCCTGGTTTAATAAAACTCAAGACGTATTCATAGCCAGCTGACTGCAGCCGGGCAGCCAAGCGGATCTTTTCAATCTCATCGGGGTCCTTGATTGCCCGCATCGACTCAATCAGCCCATCAAAAGGTACGATGTCAGCGGCCATGATTTCATCTAAGACATCATAGATTCGGTAGTCAATCGTATTTTCAAACCCAATGACCTCAATCTGCATGCCCTGACAGATCTGATTTAAAGCCCCCCAGTAGTCCCGCGTGATCGTAGCCACGACCTCATCGCTGTCAAATTCCTGCAGCTCAGTAGCATAGCGATCATCGGTAATCAAAATGGCGGCATCCTTGGTAATCAAAAGCTCGCCATCCCCCTGCATCAAGTCAAAGCCGGTAAGATAGAAAATATTTGCCTCATTGGTAACCATAAACGCGTCAATATATGAAGCATCAAACTTTTTCCGCAGCCGTTCAATTCGTGAAGCCATATTCAACAACCTTTCTTTTTCATCTTTATCAATCATTATTTTAAGCCATTAAGTCGTCAAGAGATGAACGAATGGACGTATCGACAGTTCATAAAAGCGCTCATCTGATAGCTGGTGCTGCTCGTTTTCCCAAAAGCGGCTGGTCCAAAACTGGCCGATGTTGAGCCAAATAAAATTTAGTGCAATCTGCTCTGGATTCACGTCCTCCCGAATCCGACCGCGTTTTTGCATCTGTTCTAAATATTGCGTGATCTGTTCTTGAATGCCATTTTTAATCTGATGAGTCGCAGCATGCAGCTTCTGCTTTTGCGCTGGGTCCTTGACCGTGCTCATCAGCATTACCATCACATGCTGCTTAGGCCACTGCTTTCGAAAACATCTGGAAAAATCAATCAGATCGGTTTCCAGATCCCAAACCGGCTTAAAATCAGCTATGATATCCATCAAACTCTTGCGATATCTGACGATCAACCCGGTTGCCAAGCCAAGCTTATCGCCAAAATGACGAAAGATCGTACTTTCATTAACGCCAGCGGTCTGGGCCAGCTGTACGGTTGTCGTTGCGCTGTAGCCCTGCTGTTCAACCAATTGAGCAAACGCCTGCATGATTTTTTCATCGGTGGCTGACTTGCTTTTCATTGGCCCATCTCCTTTCCTGCTTAATTTTACTACATTGCAAGTATTTACTTGCAATGTTTTTTGAGTATAATAACTTCTAGATTAATTTCTGTTAATTTTAAATTAACTGCTACAATTTTAGAAGGTGAAAAGTTTGGTAAAAACCATTTATTATACCGAACCAACTGATGACGTAGTTCAAAGCGCACATCAAGACTTTCAGCTGCCTGATGATTTTTGCTGGCTGCGCACTAAGCCGGCTGAACGCTGCTGGTCTTTGATGGTGCGCAGCAGTGCCAAAGCGTTTGCCTATCTATATACTTATGGCTATCGACAAACTCGAATCATCGGCCTGGAAAAGATGAGACCCTACCAAAAACAGGGATACTTTGTCTATGGCAATCATACGCAGCCGATCAACGACGTATTCATGCCGTTTTTAGTCGGTCAGGCCCGGCATTTCTACGCGCTGGCAGCTCCAGCCAACTGGGGGATTCCCGTGATCGGCCCACTGCTTTCTTTTGGTGGCGCGCTGCCGGTTGGCAATTCGCTTCACCAAACTGCACAGCTTTTAAAAGCCATCCAAAAAGTCGTTCAGCATCAGGGACATGTCTTCATCTATCCTGAAGCTCACGTCTGGCCTGCCTATACTGAAATCCGCCCTTTTCCCGACACCAGTTTTCGCTTTCCAGTTAAAACGCAAAGCCCGGCATTTTGCATGACGACGACCTATCAAAAGCCGCGTTTTGGGAAAAAGCCACGTCTAACCGTTTTTATTGATGGACCGTTCATCCCTGCTAAAAACCAATCGGCCAAAAAACAGCAGGTCTGGCTGCACGATCAGATCCAAGCCGCAATGAACCAGCGCGCCCGCTGCAGCAGCTATGAATCCATCAAATACGTTCAAGAAAGAAGATGAAACCGTGAATATTTTATTTTGTGGCGATCACCGCGCTGAAGATGGCGTCTTGATCGTTGCGCTTTCTCTGCTTCACCATGTCAAAGAGCCGTTAAACATCTATGTTCTTACCATGAAAACGGCTACTGAAACCCGCGAATACGAACCGTTCAGCCAAAAAGCCGCCGATCTTTTGACCCAGCAGCTTCAGTCCTATAATCCACAAAATACGCTGCATCTGATCGACTGCACTGAATTATTCAATGAATCGCAGCCGTCAGCCAACATGAATTCCCGCTTTACGCCCTATTCCATGCTGCGCCTTTATGTCGACTTGATTCCCGACATGCCAGATCGCCTGCTTTATCTAGACAATGACGTTATCTGTCGCGAGCCTTTTGACGATTTTTACTATCAAGATCTGACTGGCGTGCAGGTCGTCGGCGTACTGGATCACTATGGCAAATGGTTCTTCCACCATCAAATGCGCATGGCCGACTATATCAATTCAGGGATTCTGCTTTTGAATCTGCCAGAGATCAAGGCAACCAATCTATTCGTCAAGGCACGCCGCATGATTGCCACGCGCCACATGTTCATGCCGGATCAAGCCGCGATCAACCGTCTTTCGCACGCCAAAAAAATCGCGCCGCGGCGGTTCAATGATCAACGACGTCTTCATCACGACACCGTTTTTCAGCACTTTACCACCAGTTTCCGTTTCTTCCCGTGGTTCCACATTCTGACCGTTAAGCCATGGCAGATCAGCAACGTCCATAAAGATTTGCGACTGCATGAATATGATGGTCTGTTGGAAGAATATCGGCAGCTTAAATCTGAACTATAAGGAAGGTCAACATGTCTCAAACAATTCCAATTTTCTATACGATCAGCGATGACTTTGCACCCTATGCCGCCGTAGCGATTGAATCACTCCTGCCTTACGTCTCATCAGATCACCAATATCAGATCATTATCGTTCATCAGGGCTTGCGGCAGGCTACGCGGCAAAATCTTAAAAGTCTGACGCGCGATAACGTTGAAATTATTTTTTATGAAATCAATGATGCCAAGCTGGGAGCCATTCAAAATCGTAAAGAAAACTTTTTGCGGGCCGATTTCTTCACGCCCAGCATCTTTTATCGACTGTTTTTAGCGGATCTTTTCCCGCAATACGATAAGGCAATCTATGTCGACAGCGATACGGTCTGGAACGGCGACCCGGCAGAAATGTTTGCCATCGCACTCAATGACGATCTGATCGGGGCAGCCCCCGACCATTCCGTAGAACACGTTGCTCCAATGCAGACTTACATCAAAAATGCAGTCGGCGTACCGGCAGCTGAATACATCAACTCTGGCGTTTTACTGATGAATTTTAAACAGCTGCGTCAAGACGATTTTACTCAGCACTTCTTGTATCTGCTGCAAAAATATCATGTCGACTGCATCGCTCCCGACCAAGATTATCTAAACGTCATGTGCAGCGGCCGCATTACCTACCTGAACGAAAAATGGAATGCCATGCCTAAAGATGATGAATTTGCAGCGGAACGCGTTGCCGATCCCAAGCTGATTCACTACAACCTCTTTTTCAAGCCATGGCATTTTGATCAAGTGATGTATGATCAGTACTTCTGGCAAGCCGCTCAAAAAACGCCTTACGCCCAGCAGCTCAAAACAGTGCGGGCCAACTATACACAAGCCATGCAGCAGCTTGACCGGGAAAAATTGATGAGCATGCTCAATCACGCTGACGAGCTGCCGGAAAATCCAGTTACGTTTAAGAAGCTGCAGGACCAAGGAGAGCAGGTGCGGCTTTCATGATTATTGGCGACCATCGCGATCAAGTGATCAACAATATTGCCGATCACGCGCAGCAGGGCCTCTTTAACGAAAAAGTCGAAATTGACGACCCGCAGATGACCTCAGCAGAAAGTCTAGATATCATTAATCAATTTTGGCAGGATCAGACTCATTGGCGCGCTCGCTTTGACAACTTGATTGCCAGAACCACAATGCGTGGAATCACAGACTGGTTCAATCACGATACCACGTTTTGTGGACTAGAAAATCTTAAGCCGCTTTCGCCAACTCAAGGCGCAGTAATTACCAGCAATCACTTTAATCAGCTGGATAATACCGTCATCCGCAAGCTGGCCCAAAAAAATCATCGTCGCCTGTTTATCGTCATTCAAGAAACCAATCTTAAAATGGGCGGCTTGATCGGTTTTTTGATGAATCATCTCGATGTCTTACCGCTGGCTAAAAACGTCAACTATCTTGGCCGCACGCTGCCGCAAAAAATCGCGCAGCAGACTAGGCATGGGCACTGGGTTCTGATCTATCCAGAACAAGAGATGTGGTTCAACTACCGCAAGCCTCGTCCCGTCAAGCGTGGTGCCTACTACTACGCTGCCAGGGCCAACGCGCCGATCATATCTTGTTTTACGGAAATCATCGACCTGCCCAAAGCCGAAAAAAATAACGACGATTTTTATCAGACCCGCTATCGGCTGCACGTTCTGCCGCTGATTTGGCCAGATCCCCAGCTTTCGGTCAACGAAAACGCCAAGTTGATGATGGAAAAAGACTATGCTCAAAAAAAGGCTGCTTATGAGAAGGCCTATCAGAAAAAACTTGACTATCGCTTTACCCCGCACGATATCGCGGGCTGGCGCGGTTAATCACCGTTTTTTAATAATTTTTTGATAATCTACTTGCATTTTGTAAGATGTCATGTAAAATAAGGGCATGTTTAAAGATGCGTTGATAAATAACCAGAAAGGAGAGGTGCATCATGATTAAGTCTAACTTTGCTATGAACATGACTTGTTGCTGCCTTTTTCTTTCTGCGGAAAAGGCTTGTTTTGCATTAGTATAAACAGCCCGATCGACAGCCCAGTCGATTGCAAAGCCCCGCAGACTAGCAATAGTTTGTGGGGCTTTTTGTATCCATCGCACTTTAAATTATGACAAACTCACCGGTGAAAGTCTGATTGTTTAACTATCGCAATCGTTAGGAAAGGAGCACCTGATGACTAATCCGCGTCTTAAAATCGGTATCTTAAACTTGATGCATGACAAGGCTGCCACTCAGCAGCGTTTTTCATCAATCTTTAAGGCCCTTGATCCCACGGTTGAACTTACTTTTTTCTATCCCGTTGACCACTACCGCAATCGGCCGGTCCCAAAACTGGTTCAACAAATCTCTGAACCGCTGGACCTTAACAAAGTAAGTCAGCTGCAAGGATTCATCATTACGGGTGCCCCGATTGAGCAGATTCCATTTGCACAGGTCGAATATCATGATGAGGTCACGCGCCTGATTGATACGCTGGTCGACCTAAACATCCCGCAGCTCTACATCTGCTGGGGTGCCATGGCTGCCGCCAACTATCTGTATGGCATTGAAAAACGGCAATTGACCAAAAAATACTTCGGCGTCTTTGACAATGAGGTTTTGGTTGAAACCCCCGTTTTAAATGGCCTGACCATTCCCTTCCCGGCACCGCATGCACGCTATGCCGAGCTGGACCATGACCAGATTCGCCAAACGCCTGGACTGACGATCAACGCCGTGTCTAGTGATGACTACCTGCTTTCGCTAACCGGCAGCGACAATCAAGACTTTTTATTTGCCCACCTTGAATACGATCGTCTGGCACTATTAGCCGAATACCAACGGGAAACAGCTGCCCATCCTGATCGTCACTACGCATTGCCTAAGAATTATTTTAAAGACATTAATACGCTGACTGATCCCCAATTCAAGTGGGAAAAGGTCCAGCAGCTGTATTTTAAGAACTGGCTGCAAAAAACAGCTGAATATTCACAAAACGCACTAACCATTGCCTAAAGGAGAAAAAATTATGTCAAAAATCTACACTTCAATCGACCAGCTGATCGGCAACACGCCTCTTTTAAAGCTTAACCGTATTGTTCCTGAAGATGCCGCCGACGTCTACGTAAAGCTGGAATTCTTCAATCCTGCTGGCTCCATCAAAGATCGGATCGCGCTGTCAATGATTGAAAAAGCCGAAGCAGAAGGCAAGCTCAAACCTGGCGACACGATCATCGAACCAACTTCAGGCAACACTGGGATTGGACTGGCCAGCGTAGCAGCTGCCAAGGGCTACCACCTGATTATCGTCATGCCAGAAACGATGAGCGTTGAGCGTCGTAAGCTGATGCAGGGCTATGGCGCGGAACTGATTCTGACGCCTGGTGCCGATGGAATGAAGGGCTCAATTGCCAAAGCCCAAGAACTGGTTGACACCAAAGGCTACTTTATGCCAATGCAGTTTGAAAACCCAGCCAACCCAGCAATTCACGAAGCGACGACTGGCCAAGAAATCATTGATGCTTTTGGCAAGGACGATCTGCCTGACGCTTTTGTTGCCGGGGTTGGTACTGGCGGCACGCTGAGCGGTATCGGCCACGCCTTGAAAAAAGTCGATCCAAACGTTAAGGTCTACGCTTTGGAGCCTGCTGAGTCACCACTGCTTAAAGAAGGCAAGGCTGGCAAGCACAAGATCCAAGGTATCAGTGCCGGTTTCATTCCTAAGACGCTGGATCAAGAAGTCTACGACGGCATTATTGAAGTTTCCAGCGATGATGCTATTAAGACCGGTCAAGCAGTCGGTCGTCTGGAAGGCTTCTTGCCAGGTATCTCAGCCGGTGCCAACATTTATGGCGCAATTGAATTAGCTAAGCAGCTGGGCAAAGGCAAGAAGGTCGTAACGGTATCTCCTGATGGCGGCGACCGCTACCTGTCCACTGATCTGTTCAACTACTAAAAATCAGCAAAAGCTCCAACTTGAGATTTCTCAAAAGTTGGAGCTTTTATTATTGCATCAATAATTTTCGATCAATGCTGCCACGCGATCCTGCAGCTCAGCAACCGAATGTCGTCGCGAGCGAGCACATTCCTTGGCTGGCTGGCCACAGATCAGGCATTGGCGCTTAGGCAGTCCCAGTTCAGTTCGCGATATCGAAACGGTCTGATTGTTTTGACGACTCAAAACATCAAGATCAAATAGCCGATGAGCAGCCTGAGCCTCTTCAAATTCTGTTGTCAATTGTTTGACCTGCGCAGCTGGGCCATCAACCAGATAGAAACGTTCTGGCCCCGTCGACTCCCCTAGCCATTGCTCAGCCATCCTAAACTGAAATTTAGCGGCCAGCTGTTTTTCAAAAACTGCCAAACCAGCCGCAAAAAAGTCTCTAATCGTTTGATTGTTCTTGATTGGTCCAGGAATATTCAGCTTAGCAGCAATCAGAGTCTGCTCCGGATGTTTTGCCGTCAGCTGATTCTGCAGGGCCACGCGTCGATCACGGTTTGCCAAGACGACCGGAATTGATTGCGGCTTTCCGTTTTCAAATAAATGATTCATTTTATTATTCCTCATCTGAATTGCTTTGACAGCGCCAACCAAATAAAAAAGCTCAAGGCAGCTGATAAAACTATCAAATGCTTTGAGCTTAATTTTATTATTCGGCAACTGGGTAAACCGAAACTTTACGGTTGCTGCGACCCATGCGTTCAAACTTAACAACGCCGTCGATCTTAGCAAACAAAGTGTCGTCACCACCGCGACCTACGTTTTCACCTGGGTGAATGTGGGTACCACGTTGACGGTAGATGATAGAACCGGCCGTTACGACAGAACCGTCAGCAGCCTTAGTTCCCAGACGACGACCAGCAGAGTTACGACCGTTGGCAGTCGAACCGCCCCCTTTGTGGTGGGAGAAGAATTGAAGATCCATAATCATAGTTTTCACCTCCAGCTTGAAATTTGTTTTTAAGACATTTTTATGTCAATATTTTCAGCATACTGTTCTTGAATGTCAAGCATGGCTTCCAAGAATGTCTGCATTAAAATCTGGGAATCGTGTCCCGGATCAATTGAGCTGACCTTAAGCAAACCGCCATTCGCATGATCTGCCGTAATCGTAGCAGGCTGCTTGACGACTCTTTCCAAGCCATTGACCGTTGCGATTGCCAAAGCAGAAACCGCAGCACAGACAATGTCTTGTCCATAATCGCCATGATCGGCATGCCCAGTCATCTCAAACGAAGCTATTCCATGATCCTGATTGGTATGAAAAACCGCGCGAATCATTGAATCACCCCATTAAGCGTTGATCGTGTCAATCGTAACCTTAGTGTATGGTTGACGGTGACCCTTCTTGGTGTGGGTGTGCTTCTTTGGCTTGTACTTGAAGGTAACAACCTTCTTTTCCTTGCCTTGCTTGTCAACAGTACCTTCAACAGTAGCACCGTCAACAAATGGCGTGCCGACCTTAACGTCGTCGCCGCCTACAAAGATAACCTTGTCAAAAGTTACCTTTTCGCCTTCTTTTGCGTCCAGCTTTTCAACGTAGATAGCTTGACCTGCTTCTACCTTGTATTGCTTGCCGCCAGTAACGATAATTGCGTACATCAGTTTGTGCACCTCCTTAATTTCTAAGACTCGCCGGCCGAGCAGCCGAAGCTTTTAAAACTCGGTTGCGTGCGGTTGTAGTTGTTGGTTCACAAATACAACGCTAATATCATATCAAAACATTTTGATTGCGTCAATAAAAATCAAGCCACAACAAAATAAAAATCACCAAGTCCAAAAAGCTCGGTGATTTTTTACTAGATTTCTAAGGCTGACTTGACCTTACCATCAAAAAACGAGGTTAAAAGCATTCCCTCACCGCTGAACTGCTGCAGCATCTTCATCATGCTTTGCGTCATATAGCGTGGCGTATAGATCATGCCATCCTGCAGCCAGCTTTTGATTACGCCCAGCACGGCGGATGCCAAAAATGAAACCTGCATTTTGACTGGAACATCGAAATCGTCAAATTCACTATCCAACTGTTTGGCATATTTCGTTAATTCCTGGCAAAGGCGATCGTAGAGCTGTGCATAGAAGAAATCATTGCGTTCATTATTCAATAAGACATCAAAGACTTCTGCACTGTTTTCGATGCATTGAAAGGCTTCATTTAAAGACAGCACCTGAACTGAGTTGCCAGACGTTGAGATCTGGCGCTCAACCATAATTTGTGCAAACAGATCATCCAGGATCTCATTCATTGCTGACTTGATAAAATCACGCTTGTCTTTGTAATGCAGATAAAACGTACCTCGAGTAATATTTGCCGTTTCAGTAATCTTTTGGACGCTGATGTTTTCAAGTTTCTCATGCTTCATCAGATATACAAGTGCCTTGCGGAGACTACTGCGGGTCTTAACTACACGAGGATCAACCTTGCTGCCCGTCATTGACACTACGCCTCCAATCTAAAAAACGCTCTTTAGGTTAAAACATGTAGCTGGTCTACAAACTTGTTCTACCGTTAGATTAAAACGATGTAAGCGCTTTGTCAATAAATTAGACTTCCATTAACATAAAAGGTTTTGCAATGGTCTAATCAACTGTATTATTGACATTTTCGTGGAATATAATATACTTAATTAGGTCTGGGGCAATAGCTCAACTGGATAGAGCATTGGTCTTCTAAACCAAAGGTTGTGGGTTCGATTCCCACTTGCCCCATATAAGAATTGTCAAAAACGTTGATATAAAGGCATTTATGATCATATAGGCGTCCCAATAATGTCCCAATGTACTAAAAAACGACCGTCACATGACAGTCGTTTTATTTTTTACGCGGATCTTTAATCCCAGTAACTGCTTCCATGCCAGCAGTTGTTACTACTAAAGTATGACCAAATTTTCGATAAGAACCCTCTGGCCATTTTTGCTTACTTTGACGGAGGCTGGTTTTAACGTAACTGCCACTTAAACCCCAAATTTTTGAAGCCTCTACTGCTGTCATAATGTTTTTATCATTTAAGTTTATGTTCATTTGAAATCACCTTAGCACATTATAGATTGATATTATAATAGCAAGAACTGAAAATAACAGGCCTAATTTAATTTTAGTGGAATCTTCCATGTTTCTCCTCCGTTTGTTATTATATACGAAAACAAGTGAGAACTGGTTTTCCCTCTCCCTTATTTCCAGAGTGTTAAGGCTTAACTCCTAGCCAATCTAGCAATGCGATAATCACGGCGATGGTTGATGCGATTGCTGATATGGTTTCGAACGGTGAAGCTTTTACGCTCTTTTTTGTAGTCTACACAGTAAAAAGTGTACGATTAAAATCCATTGTAACCTTCTTTCAATCATATCAATGGCTGTGTTATTTAGTATAATATTTAAGATTTTATTAAGATATAATTTTATATTACAAAACCATTGCATTTTTTAATAAAAGTAACAATAATGAAACATATAGACAATGCTTTTGACGGGATCACAAAATGTTGCCACTCTTTATCATTTCGTTGATTCTTTCTTTATCTGTAGTTGGTCAAATCTTTTGGCAATAAAATCCCCACCGCTAAGTCCCATAGCTTAACGGCAAGAAGCATCGCCTTTCCTTATCAACAAAAACGGCATCCGTCAAATGGCGAATGTCGTTTTTATTATCTGAAGAAACAGCTGGTCACTGAAAAACCGGTTCTTAAAGCATCATAATCAATGCTGCCTTCCTTTTGCGGCTCTGAAAAAAGCTCGCAAAAGCGTGACGTACGGCTTTAGCGAGCTTGATTGACTTAATAGTTGTCTTCTTGACGCTGAATATTGATCTTCAGCTTTTCTTCATAGGCTGCCATGATTTCATCTTCAGTAAAGCCAAAATCAACCAGCCCCAGTTTTAAGAACAGATGCCAGGCATGGCGGAAATCTTCTTGCCGATGATTGAAGTAGCTGCCATATAAGAAGTTTTTAATTGCCAGATATTCCTTGTTCCAATCTGGTACCTTTTCAGCCGGTTTGCCATTTTTGATCCGGGTCAGCATTTGCTCATCCAACACGATCAGATGCGTCCACTGCTTTTTGGCACTAAACAGCAAAAAGAAATTCAGCGCGTCAACGTATTCTTCTAATACCGTCTGATGATGCGTCCGGCCGGGAAGCTGCTTTCCTTGATGTTCCTTCCACACTTTGAACCATTCCGCGGCATTGGCAATCTCTGCCAGCTCAACGTCCAAGGCAGTAAAAACGTTTTGTACGCGAGCTTCGGCGCCAAGTTGAATATCATGATCCTCATCCAGCTGCCAGTCAAATTCAATTGATTCGTGCAGCAACTTAGTAATATCTAACAAACTAATCTTCCTTTTCTTCTGCTTCTTTTGTTTCAACCAAATCAGCAGTCGGCTGTTCGATTTGACTGGCTGGCTGATCAGGCGTCGTCATCGTCAGATTTTCCGGCTCATCAGCAGCAAAAATCATTGCATCGGTCCGGACTGCTAAAAATTCACGGTTGTCAAGATACCATTCGCGAACCAGCGGATAGTGCAGCAAGACATCAAAAAATGAAACGCGCTCCTCGCTGTCTAATACCCGAAAGCTCCATTCCTGGCTGTAGTCATCCGGATCAAAAGCCAATTGCAGACGGACGTTTTGATCCAGCCGCAATTCGGCACCATTGTTTTGCGGCAGGCTCAGCAGCATATAGTCGGTATCCGTGGTCTTGACAAACAAGCGATCGATAATCGTCAGCGGCAGATCTGGTTTTTGCAGACGGAACCGTGCGCCATTGCCAGTTTCTAAGATGCCCAGGTCAATCACGAAGTCCAGCTGTTTTTCCAGCAGCAGAGCAAACTTGATCATTGGCTGCACCACGGCTTGCAGATCCAGATCACTAAATTTCTGCGTCTGACGCACGATGAAAAAGTCAACCAGTGCCCGATTGCTGAACTTCAGAATCTGGTGCTTCAAATTCAGATAAAACAGTGGCTCATGATGATGCTGCTCGGCAAAGAAGGCCCCGCCATTACGCGGATCAATCTCAAAAGTAAATCGCTCTTGATCTTCCATTGGCGAAATCTTGGCCAACAGCTGATGGTGAATATCATTTTCTTCGATTGTCAAGCCAGACTCATTGTTTAATTCCAGCATCCGCGCCATTAAAAGCAGATAGTAGTCGGCCAGCTGATAGTGCTGTGGGAACTTGACAAATGCATTTTCCAGGCTGAGCCCTTCCAATTTTTCCGTTGCCGCAAGCAGTTCTTTCGGATCCTTAGTCGAAGTCAGCTGATTAAGCAGAGCCACATAGCGCTGACCAACTTCCAGGCCTTGGGCGATCGAATCACTGAGCGAGCGAACGCGATCGGCCGCCGTTGAGATCATTTGATTATTGCTCATCTGCGCTCACCCCCGCTTGCTTGCCGCCTAGGCTCTTAAGATAGCTGGCATACAGATTCCGATTGGCCAGTTCAAAGTCCTCAAACGTGCCAAACGTATCAACAATACTCTTTTGTTCGTAGCTCAAGATTGTGTTTTCCTTGGACAGATCCAGGACTACGCGCTCATTTTCTTTGATCGTATCAGCAGCAGTTCGCGATTCTTGTTCTTCATCTTCCAACTTGCTGATCTGTTCAACGATTACCTGCCGTGCTTCACGGTTTTTATTGGATTCAAACAAACCGCTGTGCGCACTGGCATCCTTAAGCTGACTCTGCAGTTCGGCCCGCTTTTGCTCACGTTCTTGACGATTATCGATCAGTTTTTGCAGACGATCGTTTTCACTGGAGATCTGTTCGATGCGATCGCTGTTATAGCGCTTGTTTTGCTTGCTCAGCTCAAACGCGCGCGCCAGCTTTTGGTATTCTTCCTGATCAAAGGCAAAGCGGATATTCAGCACGTCTAATTCGCCAAACCGCCGCCGATCCCACCAATTCCCAAAATAGATGCGGTAGTGACCAGTCTGGTATTCCTCGTAGTAAAAGAATGGATAGGCCTTGCCCAAATATTGAATCAGGTTGGCACTCAAAAAATTGCTCAACTGATCAGCCAGATCATCGACCAGGTTCATTACGCCCTGTTCATTCGGCTGCTGCTCGCGATGCTCAATTTCAGCAGCATAGCGTTGATTGTCCAGCAATTGATATACCTTGCAGTCATCATGATGATCGACCGCGGTTTCCAATTCTTGCAGATACTTGATCTTAGTAGCAATTTGTTTATTGATTGCTTGGCTTACATCAAGCGCACCATTTGTCTGTTCAACATTTGCCATAGCTTTAACTCCTTAATTTAATACTGATTTAATCTTAGCGGATTTTTGATAACTTTTAAAGCGATTAATCCAGGTAGTTGCAAAATCTTTACCATTGACGATAACGGTTGCAAATTTATCCAGAATGACTATAATATAGTTGTTCGAGTATTACACATATGTGGACTACTTGAATGTCAAGAAAAGAGGCGAAACTATTATGGCACGTAAGTTGAGTAAGCAAGAACGAAAAGAAATGGCCCGCAAGGCTATGGAAAAGCGTGGCAACAAAAAGCCTAGTGGTTCAGGCTTCGCTAAGCTGGATGCAGATGCCAAAAAGCTCAGTGAATAGTTTTTGTCACGATTCTGATTTAAAAAACGCAGCGTCACTTGCAACGCTGCGTTTTTTTCATCGCTAAAATAAAAAGACCTGCAGCTTGGCAGGCCTTTTTGGCAAAACACAAATTAGTATTGGAGCATGTACTTGTCACGTTCCCAGTCAGAAACGTGTTGACGGTAACCGTCGTATTCACGCGTCTTGGCTTCAAAGAAGTTCTTGTAGAGGTGTTCGCCCATCGATTCACGAACGACTTCATCAGCACGCAGGCTCTTCAAAGCGTTGTGCAGGTTGGATGGCAGATCCTCAATGCCCTTGGCTTCACGTTCTTCTGGCGTCATCATGTAGATGTTTTCCGTAACTTCCTTCATTGGCGTCAGGTTGTTGCGCAGACCGTCCAGACCGGCTTCCAAAATAGCAGCAATTGCCAGGTATGGGTTAGCCGTGCAGTCAACGGAACGCATTTCAACCCGCGTTCCCATCTTACGGTCGTCTGGAATTCGAATCAATGGTGAACGGTTAGATGCAGACCATGCAACGTAAACCGGTGCTTCATAGCCTGGTACCAGACGCTTGTAAGAGTTAACGGTTGGGTTGCAGATTGCCGTCAGTGCGCGCGCGTGCTTCAAGATACCAGCCAGGAAGTGGTAGGCCGTGTCAGACAATTGCAGTTCGCCTTTTTCATCGTAGAAGGCGTTGTTGCCGTCCTTGTCAAACAGTGACATATTGGTGTGCATCCCAGAGCCGTTGATGCCGGACAATGGCTTTGGCATAAACGTAGCGTGCAGACCATGCTTTTTAGCAACTGACTTAACAACAAACTTGAACGTTTGAATGTTGTCGGCAGCTTCCAGAGCATTAGCGTACTTAAAGTCGACTTCATGTTGGCCAGGAGCAACTTCATGGTGCGCAGCCTCAACGTCAAAGCCCATCTTTTCCAGTGCCAAAACGATGTCGCGACGGCAGTTTTCACCAGCATCGGCAGGCTCCATGTCAAAGTAGTTTTCGTTGTCGTTTACTTCAGTCGTTGGATTGCCCTTTTCATCAGTCTTGAACAAGAAGAATTCTGGCTCCGGACCAATGTTGAATGAAGTAAAGCCTGCCTTTTTCATGTCGTCTAAAACGCGGATCAAGTTGTTGCGTGGGTCACCAGCAAATGGCGTACCATCAGTCATGTGCACGCTGCAGATCACGCGGGCTACCTTGCCGTGTTCCTCACCCCAAGGAAAGACCAGCCAAGTTGACATGTCAGGGTAGAGGTACATGTCACTTTCATTGATGCGGACAAAGCCGTCAATTGAAGAGCCATCAAACATCATCTTGTTGTTCATCAGCTTGTCTAATTGGCTGACAGGCAGGTCCACGCTCTTAGTCGTACCAAACAGATCTGAGAACATTACCCGCAGAAAATGAACGTTTTCCTTTTCAACCAATTCATGAACTTCTTCTTTAGTGAATACGTGTTTTGCCATTTTATTCCATTCCTTCCACGATTGCTACTTCACAACTAGTTTCAGATGGCTAGACCAATTAAGGGATTGGTCATTGCTAATGCTTATGTTCAGCCTTCCCTCTGATTACTTTAATAGCCTACCAATTGGAAGGGAATAAGTCAATTTTTGATAGGGCTTTCACAGTCGATCGCGTTGATTAATTAGTTTGACTAACGTTTAACTTTAATTTTTTAACCAGTTTTTAACGACGGCTTCAATTTCATTAGTCGTATTCCGACCGCTAACCAGATCATACCATTGAACGTTCATCTTATTTCTAAACCAAGTCAGTTGGCGTTTGGCATAGTGACGGGAATCCTGCTTAATTTTAGCTACCGCATCGTCAAGCGTTGTCTCACCCTTAAAGTACGAAAACAGCTCACGATAGCCGATTCCCTTGCCAGACTGATAGTTTTCGCCGCCCTGTTCATACAGCCAGCGTGCCTCATCTATCAGACCATTTTTAATCATCAAGTCGACCCGCTGATTGATTCGTTCATATAAAACCGAACGTTCTGTCGTCAAGCCGATCAGCAAAAAATCATTTGCCGTTTTAGTCTGAGTCTGCTGCGAAAAAAGATGACCGGTTTTTTCAATGACCTCTAAAGCTCGAATGATGCGTCGCAAATTACCCGTTGGAATCTGAGCAGCCGCCTGAGGATCTTTCTGCTGCAGCTGCTGCCAAACGTATTCAGAACCATTCTGCTCTGCAATTTTATGCCAGTAGTCACGGATTCTTTGTGATTCTTCATCAAAATGATCCGCGCCCAATGCCAGATTTTCCGTCAGCGTCTGCAGGTAAAATCCGGTTCCGCCAACGATCATCGGCAAATGCCCTTTATGTTCAATCTGTTCAATCTGTTCGTTGGCCAGTTTTTGAAACTCAGCAGCCGAGAATCTTTGGTTGAGGTCGCGAATATTGATCAAATGATGCGGTACGCCCTCCATTTCCGCTGGCGTAATCTTGGCCGTGCCGATATCCAAATGGCGATAGATCTGCATCGAATCGCCTGAAATCACCTCGCCGTTTAAATGATGAGCTAATTGAATCGACAGCGCGGTCTTGCCGACTGCAGTAGGACCAACGATCGCAATTGCTTTAGTCAAATTTAACACTTCCTTGTCTTAAATTACTGGTAAATCAATCAAAAATCGGTCATAATAAAGCCAAATGACATAAAGGGGGCTACTCTTTTGAAAAAATTTACACGTGGTTTTATCCTGGGAACCTTAACGACGCTCGGTGCCGTAGCAGGCAGCGTAGCAGCTTTCCACAAGACGGTCGTTAAGCCCATCGAAGAAGAAGAAAATCGTTTTGATGAGAACCGTCGCGCTGCTACTCGCAAGGGACGCTCTTCTCACCAGCTGTAATCCTCTTAAGATTATAAAAAAGGCTGTTGCAAGCTTGCAACAGCCTTTTTTATCTAGTCAGCGTATTTGGCTTTCTTCGTCTTGCCGTGCCATTCTGCATAGCCGCCCTTTAAGATGTAGAGCTTGCGGTAGCCTTTTTTGGCCAAGAAAGTCACGGCCTGCGTACTCAGCTGCATGCCGTCATCATAAAGATAAACCGGCAGATCTGGCCGCAGTTCGCCATACTGCTGCTTGAGATAGATGTATGGAAGACTGCGGGCGCCCAAAATATGCCCTTTATCAAAAGCATCCTTTTGCCGCAGATCAATCACCTGCGCCTTACGCATGCCCTCACGGAAGGCATCTTCATCCAGCACCGTGGCATAATGCTTGCGCCGATAAGCACTGATCCCAGCACTTACTCCCCAGCCAATCAAAATTGCCAATACGATGATGTCAAAAATCAACCATCCCGAACTCATTCCCAGTACCACAACAATTTCCTCCAAACATGCTTGTTTTAATTTAAGAAAGGCAATTCATCACGTATTAAACGTGCTTCCTTGCCTTTTAATAGCTTTCAAATAAATAGTTTATTTTTCATCAGCGATAAAGTCAAGCGCCAATGAAGCAGCCCCGATCACGCCGGCATCGTTGCCCAGCTGAGCCAGTTTAAGCTGCGTGGAAGTCCGTACCGTTGGGAAGGCGAACTTTTGGAAGTTTTGCTGAACGCGCTTAAGCAGGAATTCACCAGCTGCGGAAACCCCACCGCCGATCACCACCGTTTCAGGGTTCAGCGTGTTGCTGATGTTGGCACATGCCAGCCCCAGGTAGTACGTAACCTTCTTAACGACTTCGTTTGCCAAAAAGTCGTTTTCCTTAGCCAGGTCAAAGACGATCTTGGCCGTAATCTCGTCGCCATTGTCGATCATGGCCTTCAAACGGCTGTTGCCTTCATATTCTTCAGCAGCATCCTGAGCCAGGTGAACGATCCCGGTAGCCGAAGCGTATTGTTCCAGACAGCCGTGGTTGCCGCAGGTACATTCATAGCCGTTTGGTTCAACGATAATGTGGCCAACTTCACCACCAGCACCATTGACACCATGAACCAGCTTGCCGTTAGCGATGATCCCACCGCCGACGCCAGTTCCCAGCGTAATGAATACCACATCGTCACCCTCATGGCCAGCACCCTTCCAACGTTCGCCCAGGCCGGCACAGTTGGCATCGTTGTCCAGAGCAAACTTCAGGCCAGTACCTTTTTCGATTTGTTCCTTGACTGGCTGCAGCGTCTTCCAGTTCAGGTTGTAGGCGCCAATGACCGTTCCTTCTTCGCGGTTAACCGTTCCTGGCGTCCCCATGCCGATCCCGATAAACTGGCTGCGGTCCATCTTGTACAGATCAATGTGATGGTTGATGGATTCAATAATATCGGGAACGATGTGAGAACCTTCATCCAAAATGTTAGTCCGCAGCGACCACTTTTGTTGGATTTCGCCTTGATCCGTCAAAATAGCAAACTTGATCGTAGTCCCACCAAGGTCAACACCGATTAACTTCTTGTTCATGCTCTAATTTCTCCTTTAACCTCAATAAATCCCTTGCCTCAATAAGGCGATTTGTTTTTTTGATTCAGTTCTTCTTCAATGCGATGCTCTTTTCTTAAAACCAGTTTAGCCTGCATGTACAAATCCTTGTCCAAGACACCTGCTTGATAAAGATTGTCAACTTCGATAGCCATCAGCTCAATATCCCAAAGCCTTTTGCCAACGTAGACGAAGACGTTGAAACGTTTTAAAAGCTGTTGAACATCATATAGCGTGCGAATCTCACGAATTGGTTTCATTTTAGCAATCCCATTTCCAAAAAAACTGTAATCGTTACAATCAATATAGTGCCACTTAGAAAGCGTTTTAGCAAGTCCATCCTGCCCAAACGCGGTGCGCCAACCACAGCCGCCATAAAGAAGCCACCTAAAAGGCCGCCTAGATGACCGGCCAGATCGATTCCCGGTACCAAGATGTCGGTTCCCAGGTTAAGCAGCACCAAAATTAAAAACTGATGGGCCAGCGAATGAATTGCCGGCTCATCCCAAAAGGCCAGTCCCAGCATCAAAAAGGCGCCAAACAGGCCAAAAATACCAGTGCTGGCACCAGCAGAAATTGACTGTGGCAAAAAGACCGCACTGGCCAGATTACCCATCAGCGTACTTACTAGATAAATCGCCAAAAACCGCCAGTGCCCAAACAGATTTTCAATATACATGCCGATAAAATAAAGCGTTACGCTGTTAACTACCAGATGCGTGAGTCCAATGTGCACGAATCCTGGCGTAATCAAGCGCCACCATTCTCCTGCCTTGATCAGCGGCGTATAGCGCGCGCCAAATTCAATCAACACTTGGGAATTAGTCGAGCCGCCCGCCAATGTCATCAAGATGAATACAATGACTTGAATCAAAATGATCAGACTGGTAAGCGGTGCTTTTTGCCATGCTTCTTTCATGTTTATTCCTGCTCTAGATTAACGACCTGACCAATCATAACGTCATGGTCCTCAACCGGCCACTCAACTGCATCAGCCAACTGTGTAGTCAAGGCCAAAGAAACCGTCTGGCCTAAATAGTTTGCCAAGTAACGGTCGTAATAGCCGCCGCCAAAGCCCAGCCGCTTGCCATCAGCAGTAAAGGCCACTCCTGGTACAACGATCAGATCGATCTCCTGTGGTTGCAAGACCTTCCCTGCCAATGGTTCCAAGACGCCAAATCCAGTTTCTTCAAATTCGGTATCCTCATCAATTTGAACAAACTCCATTTGTCTTTTCGGCAACGTGCGCGGAACCAGCACTCTTTTTCCCTCATGCCTGGCATGCAGAATCAGCGGTGCCGTGTCCAGCTCAAACGACTGGCTCATAGTCAGTGCAACCGTCTTGGCATTGGTCCACTGCGGCAGATCATAAAGCTTTTGCGCTAGGCGATGCTGTTCGCGCAGCCGCGTATTTTGATCCAGCTGCTGCAGCCGGGCAAGATACGCCTTGCGCATTTCCTTTTTTGAATGTGTCAATTTTCTCTCTCCCTCCGTAAAACGTATTGACAGACGTTTACAAAAAGTAATTATCACCGCTAATGGCAATTTATGCAAGCGTTTTTGCGCAAAAATTGCAACCGTTCGCATAATTTGCACCAAAATACCAAATTGCTTCCCCCAATCCATAAAAGCAGTCTTCAGCTTAAAGGCCAGCTATGCCAACGATTGATCTGCCAAACGCCTTCTTCAACAACCAAGCGTTTCAGATCAGCATCATAATCAGAGGTCATCATCAAGCTAAGAAGATGCATCAGCAGCCAGACATGCTTCTTTTTGAAAAGAAAAAAGACTCAACTGCCAGTCAGCAGCTGAGTCTTGGTTAGCTTTGAATTACTTGGTTTCGCGGTGCAGCGTAACCTTGCGTTCCCGTGGGCAGTACTTGTTCAGTTCAAGACGGTCCGGGTTGTTACGACGGTTCTTGCTGGTCAAGTAAGTCCGTTCGTGGCATGAAGTACATTCAAGAGTAATGTTTACACGCATTGGTGGCAACCTCCAAACTTTTTTCAGATTTAATTGGTTATTCGTAACCCTAACTCGTACAACTATATCATCAATTCGCTGCTTTGACCAGAGTTTTGTCCAAGATTGTTAAGGAAATTCCCTTGACAGCTATTATTTACAGCTCTATTGATAATCTTTCGAGCTCTTAACATCTTTCCAAAAGGCCTTAAAGATCTGCGAAGCCATCGTCAGGTTGGCCCCGCCATCAGAGTTGCTTGCGCCTGGAATAGCCAGGGCAACTACGACCTGTGGATTATCAGATGGTGCATAGCCGGCAAAGCTGAGCGTAACCGTGCTGTTGTTCTTGTAGAACGTTTCGGCCGTACCAGTCTTACCCGAGATCGATGGCGTATCGCTAGCCAGCTTCTTACCAGTAATGTAGGTACTTGAGCCGTGAACCACATCATAGAGACCTTCTTTGACGATCTTCCATTCGGCAGCAGTGGCTGGGATGGTTCCCAAGACTTCCGGCTTAGTAGTATATTCAATGGCTCCCAGCGAACCATCCTTGTTGGTTCCCCGCACCTGCTTAACGATGTACGGCCGCATCCGATAGCCGCCATTGGCAATCGTGGACATGTACTGAGCCAGCTGAATCGTTGTATAGCCATCGTAGTTACCATACGAAAGGTCAAGTGCCGAACCGATGTTGGACTGTTTGGAAGGACCCTCATAGCCCGAGCTTTCGCCTGGCAAGTCAATCCCTGTCTTAACCCCTAAGCCGAACATCTTGAAGTAGTAGCGCAGCTTGGTAAAGATCGATGGGTCAAGGTCAATCGCACCACCAGAGACATATTTCATGCCCCCTTCTTTCATGGCCAGCTGCATCATGTACGAGTTGGATGAAACTTCCAAAGCCGTGGCCGCATTCAAGGCAATGTTGGCACTACCAGTCTTGTTGAACCAAGAAGTCTTGGCACTGGTCCCGGCCAGCTTGATCGGCATATCGGTCAAGGTATTGTTGCTTGGCGTGATGACACCGCTCATAAAGCCACCCATGATCATGGCCCCTTTAACAACCGATCCCATTGTAATCGGATGGTTGATGGCCCCGATCTCATCGGTAGTCTGCTTGCCAGTCGTTGGGTCCCGGTCAATCCCAGCCATTGCATAGATCTCGCCGGTATTTGGATTCATTACGACGGCATAGACCCCGGTTGAATAAGCGATCCCAGCTGATGAGTAGTTCTTTTCCAGAATGCTTTGAACCTGCTTTTGGAACTTGGAATTAATCGTCAAGACCAGGTTGTCACCCTTCTTGCCGGCATACTTAACCTTTTCTTTGGTGGTATTGCCAGTCGTCATAACCTCAGTCTGCGATTTCGAGCCGGCTAAAGTCGATTGATAGAGCTTTTCCAGATAGCTTTGCCCAACGTCATCGTTTCGTGAGTATCCTTGAGCAAGCATGGAGTTCAGCTCATCACTTGGCAGCCCAGATGAAAGCGTCCCGGTTAAGGTTTGAATGTCTTTACCCTGTGGATAATTTCGCGTCCAGGCCTTCCCAATCTTAACCCCTGGCATTTCGCTCAGATGCTCGCCGACTTCAGCCAATTCCTTAGCGGTAACGCCGGTTGACTTGATATAGGTCGTCGACAGCGAGTAGGCGCCGCTCATCGCAGCATAGATCCGCGCCTTATTCTGCTGCAGCTTGGTCAGCTTGTAGACTTCTGGATGCTTGTTCAAGTAGGCCAATGCCTTGTTGTATTGACCATTGCTGGTAACCTGACTGGACAGGTGCAGCTTCTTGACAATCGCCTTTAGATTATCGCTGTCGGCCAGATAGTAGTCTTCTGCCTGACGCTGCGTCAGCTTGGTCTTAGTGCCAACGTTGACGTAATTACCGAGGCGATTGGCGATCTTATACAGATCCGCACTGGTAACGTCAGCGCCTTTAGTATAGGTAATTGCCTGATGGACCTGATTGCCGACTAAAACCTTGCCAGATGAGTCATAGATCATCCCCCGCTGAACATTGTTGGTCTGCACGGTCGTATCCGAGCTTTTAACCTCAGCCTTAAAAGATGATCCATTCAGCACCTGCAGATAAAACAAGCGGGCAACCAAGGCCAGTAAAAGGAGCGCTACGACCCATAGCAAAAAGTTCAATCGCGATGGAATCACGGATTGCGCGGTTTTTTTGCTCTTTTTGCGTTGATCGAAGATGCCCTTAAAGCGATTTAAGAACTTCAATTTTAATAATCTCCTTAGACAGAATAAGTCTATTTTAACAAATTTTTTGCAGCACGACCGAATCGAACTGCAAGATTGTCCTCAAGAGTTTAACTATACACTTTTATTTGCAAGATTAAACCTATTATGAGATGATTTAACGAATTTTAAGCAAGGAAACCACGAAGTTTTCACACTTTATGGCTATAATGAAAAACGTAATTTTCATTCCTAAAGATAAGGATCTGTTTTGATATGACACATACCGTTCGTCAGCGCCGTTTGGTTTTGCTGATCAGTTTTTTGCTGCCCGTCTTGATTATGGGCGGCTACTTTGTTTATCGCGGCATGGCACCATTTGGCAGCAGTACTGTCTTGACTGTAGATCTTGGTCAGCAGTATGTCGACTTTTTTGCCTATCTGCGCTCATCGCTTCTGCATCATCCCAGCAGCCTGCTTTATTCATTTAGCAAAGGGCTGGGCGGTGAGATGTGGGGTACCAACGCCTACTACCTTTGGAGCCCGTTAAATCTGCTATTGCTCTTTTTCCCCGCACAGCATCTGGCCAGCGGCATTGCCATTCTAACGCTGCTTAAATACGGACTGGCTGGTTTGGCGATGGCCTGGGTGCTTGACCGTGAAAAGATTCAGCAGGGGCCACGCATTTGGATTTTTTCGACCCCCTACGCCTTAATGGGCTGGATGGTGGCCAACCAGTTCAATCTGCTCTGGCTGGACGTCTTGTTTCTGCTGCCGCTGATCATTTATGGTGAGCGCAAATTATTGTCCGGCCGCAGTCCCTGGACCTATACGCTGTGGCTGGCAGTGGCTTTGATCGACAACTACTATATGGCCTGGATGGTTGCCATCTTCACCATTTTATTTGGAATTTGGACGATTGCCAGTGAGAAAACGACTTGGCAATGGCAATGGCATGCAGCCGGCTATACCCTGGGACGCTATCTGGGCAGCTCACTGCTTGCCGGAGCCATCAGCGCGTTCGTTCTGCTGCCGACTGCCTATGCCTTAACGCAGAGCAAGGGCACTTATACGACCACGTCATGGAACTGGAAGCTTGAGTATAATCCATTAAAGATGCTGGCCAAATTGGTGCCCGGATCATTTAATTTCAATCAGATGCCAAGCGGTCAGCCAAATATTTATGTTGGCATGCTGATTATGCTGGGCGCCGTCCTTTACTTTTTCAATCGGCGCGAAAAAATTGCCGGTCGTCTGACAGCCGGTCTGATTACTTTGTTTTTACTGGCCTCTTTTTGTATTGAGGCACTGGATCTGTTCTGGCACGCTGGTCAGTTCCCAGTTTGGTATCCATATCGCTTTTCCTACCTGTTTTCATTTTGGTGCATCTGGCTGGCCGCGCGCACTCTGCAGCCTGGCTTTCGAATCAAGTGGCCGACCGCGCTTGGCTTAGCGGTTTTAGTCGGCAGTATTTTTGCCTATCTGATGCTAAAACAGGTCAGTCATCTTTCGTATATCAATCGCAATCAGCTGCTGATCGGGCTTGGCTTTGCAGCGATTGCCATTTTGGCGCTGTTGATCCCGCGTTACGGCAATTCACGACTCTATGACCTGCTGCTGATTATGTTGGCGGTCTGTGACGTCAGCACCAGCGCATTTACGGCGCTAAACAACATTTCTTATGTCTCACAGGCTGAGTTCGGCAATTATACCAAAGAGCTGGATAAAGCCGTTACCAAGCTCAAGTCCCTGGACAGCGGCCTTTATCGAACCGGCAAGACCTTTATGCGGACCAAGGATGACCCATTCCAAGCCGATTTCAACAGCGGCGATCACTTTGGCTCAACGCTGGAACCCGCTCAGCCAGCATTCATGGGAGCAATTGGGCAACCCGATGGCGATGGCTTTATCACCTACACGGATGGCACACAGGTTACCGATTCACTGCTGGGCTTTAAGTACTTCTTACAGGAACGGCATAATGGCAAGCAGAATGGCAGTACCGTTTTGCCGTCGACCAGTCTCAGACCCGATCTCAAGCAGCAAAAAACGATTGCTCAGACTTCAATGGTCAATATCAAGTCCAATCAAGCTGCGCTGCCGATTGCATTTGGTGCCAGCAGCCAAGTCTCGAATCTGACGCATAATACGCTGGATCCATTGGCCTATCAGTCGCAGATCTTCCAGTCGCTGGCGGGTCGCGGCGTCAATCAGTTGCTGTTCCAGGTCCAGAACTTTAACCACGTCACGTTTGGCAATGTCCAATCCGCCGTTCAGATTACCGGAACCACGTTTAAAAAACGCAATCTGCTGACGCCAGCAAGCATTGAGCTTGAGTTTACCCCGACGACCAATAATTCTTATTACCTGACTTTAGGCGCCAACGTCAAGAACAATGCCACGATTACGATCAACGGCAAGGCCTTGACTCAATACGATACCTATCGTAATACGGTAACGGTCAACGTCGCCAACCACGCTAAGGGTAAAACCATCAAGATCGTCTTTAGTCTCAAGAACTCAACGCTCTGGATGCAAAACGTCAGTCTCTACATGCTTAATCAAAAAGCCTTCAATGCCAGTCTCAAGACCTTAAAGCAATCGCCATTAAAGGTCTCCAGCTATGCCGCCAACCGAATCTCGGGCACGGTCAATCTCAAAGCTGGCCAGGATCTTTTAATGACTACCATCCCTTATGATCAGGGCTGGCACGTCAAGGTTGATGGCAAAACCGTTACGCCTAAAAAAGCCTTAAGTACTTTTATGGCAATTCCAATGTCGACTGGCAAGCATAAGGTTTCCATGTACTACATTCCACCATATCTGATCTTAGGAACTACAATCAGCCTGTTGGCAATTAGCGGCAGCATCTGGTGGCTTAAAAAAGGTCGACAGAAGTGCTAATGCTTTAATTTATCTAAAAGTAAAAGGATGACGCAGCTGACGTCATCCTTTTTTGGTGGTTTTGATTTTAGTCATCAATTTTAGCAAAGTTGAGCATCAATGAGCTGGCAACTACCGAAGCCGAGCTGAAGGCCATCGCCAGACCAGCCAGTGCCGGGCTGAGCACCAGTCCCCAATGTGCAAAAACACCGGCTGCAATTGGAATACCAATCAGGTTGTAGATCAGTGCCCAAAACAGATTCAGCTTGATGCGCGCAAAGGTTTTTTTGGCAATCGTAAGCGCTTTGACGACATCCTTAAGACTGTTTTTGATCAAGACGATGCCGCCTGTTTCAATTGCGACATCGGTTCCCGATCCCATGGCAATCCCAACGTCTGCGACTGCCAGGGCCGGTGCGTCATTGATTCCGTCACCGACAAACGCCGTCACCCCAGACTGCTGCAGCTTTTTAACCTGTTGAGCCTTGTCACCGGGCATTACCTCGGCAATCACTTCATCGATACCGACCTGTTTGGCAACTGCTTTGGCTGCCCGCTTATTATCACCTGTAATCATCACCGTGTGCATTCCCTGCTGCTTTAGTCTTGCGATGACTGACCTGGCAAACGGCTTCGGTGCATCTTGAATCGCGATCAGGCCAATGATCTGTCCATCCTGCCCAACTGCTGCCGTTGTCTTGCCAACTTCCTGAAGTCGTTCGATTTGATCCTGCCATTCTTTATCAAGCGGCTGACTGGCCAGCTGAGGCTTCCCGACAAAAACCTGATGCCCATTGATTTGACCGGTAACGCCCTGCCCGGTTCGATTTAAAAATTCGGTCACGTTTGGCAAGGTGATTGCTTGCTTTTGCGCCGCTTTTACGATTGCTTCAGCCAGTGGGTGCTCTGACAGCGACTCTAAGGCAGCTGCCAGCGTTAAGACTTGCTTTGGGTCGCCGATCACATCCGTAACAGTCGGTTGTCCCTGTGTAAGCGTACCGGTTTTATCAAAGGCAATATTTTTAATATGACTGGCGGTTTCCAAGACTTCGCCATTTTTGATCAGAATCCCCATTTTGGCCGCCCGTCCTGTCCCAACCATCAAAGCAGTCGGCGTGGCAATCCCCAGCGCACACGGACAGGCAATCACGATTGTCGAAACGGCAAAAGTCAGTGCCTTGGCTAATTCAGCATCCAAAAAGACGTACCAAACGGCAAAAACGGCAATTGCAATCATCAAGACCACTGGAACGAAAATATCAGCAATCCGATCCGCCAGTTTTTGTATCGGCGCATGGCTGGACTGAGCATGCTTGACGATCTCAACGATTTGAGCCAGCATGGTATCCTTGCCAACTTTTTCGACGGTATATTCCAGCATCCCCGTTTGATTGAGGGTACCACCGATCACTGCATCGCCGGCCTGCTTTTCAATCGGCATGCTCTCACCAGTAATCATTGACTCGTTGACCGTTGAATGACCAGCAGCTACCTTGCCGTCGGTAGCAATTTTTTCACCAGGACGTACCAGCAGGCGATCACCGATTTTAACGTCTTCAATCGGAACTTCTTTGGTTTGGCCATCTTTAATCAGCGTGGCGTTTTTAACCTGCAGCTGCAGCAGTCTGGTTGTTGACTGTGAGGCTTGCGTGCGCATCTTGTCTTCCAGGTACTGCCCAAGCAAAACGAAGACAATGATGTAAGCGGCACTTTCAAAAAATACGCCTTGATGATGCAATAGCGCGTAGATACTGTACAGATATGCCGTCATGGTCCCAACGGCAACCAACGTGTCCATGTTGGCATGGTGATGCAAAAATGCTGCCCAGGCACTCTGAACAAATGCACGGCCTGAGATCAGCATGATCAACGTTGTCAAAATCAATGCCACCCAGTCACCGTTTGGGATCATTGGCCAATTAAAAAACATAGCCAGCATGTCATATAACATCGGCAATGCCAGCATCAAAGCCAGCCAAAAACGCTTTTTGATGCTCATCATTTTACGATCACCTTACCATGAAACATATTCATCCCACAGGCAAACTCATACTCGCCAGCCTTGCTGGTATCAACTTTAATCTGGTGCAGCTGATTTTGTGGCAGTTTTTCGTTGATTCCCATATCTGGAAAGACGACCCGTTCCAAGCAAGATGAAGGATCCTTGCGATAAAAATCCAGTTCTGCCGGTACGCCTTTTTTTAAGACAATCGTACTTGGCGAATAACCACCATTAACTTCTACTTTTACCTTCTGATCCTGGCTGTCGGCACTAACGTCAGCCGCAACGGCCTTTTCTTGATGACGGCCAAAGAACCACCAGATAATTGCAGCAATTAATAATACAGCAATCAATAAAACTAAGATTTTAATCATTATTTCATCCTCCTTTTGTTTACGATTGTAATCTTTAACCGTGATCATTTTGAACTTTATAATTACATTTGTCAACACAGACGTAATAAAAAATTCCCCACTTTGCTTTTGAAGCGGGGAATTATTGGAAGCTTACTTAACTTCCAAAATCTTGACCTTCATCGTGCCATTTGGAATCTCAATTTCAACTTCTTCGCCAACCTTGTGACCAATCAAGCCCTTAGCCATTGGCGATTCGTTTGAGATCTTGCCGTTCAGCGGGTCAGATTCGGATTCACCAACGATTTGGTAGGTTTCTGGCTCTTCATCTGGCAGTTCCTTAAACGTTACCTGACGTCCCATCGAAACCTCGTCGGCAGCTACGTCATTGTTGTCAATGATCACTGAGTATTGCAGCATGTGTTCGATCTGTGAGATCCGGCTTTCAACGAATGACTGTTCATCTTTGGCAGATTCGTATTCAGAGTTTTCCGAAAGGTCACCATAGCTGCGGGCAATCTTGATTCGCTTGATTACTTCTGGACGCCGTACCAAGCGTAGGTTTTCCAGTTCTTCTTCCAGTTTCTGCTTACCTTCAGCCGTCATTGGGTAGCTTTTTTCTTCAGCCATTTCAACAACTCCTTTAAATTTTCCTAGATTTATTTTTTGAATTTCGTCTTTTGCAACGTTAACATGCTCAACATTAATTGTAAACCATCATTATGCTTACTTTAGTTCAGTATGACCGCGCTTAACCAGAATATCGCGAACCTTGGTCGATAAAAGATCGATTGCGACCTGGTTCTCACCACCTTCTGGCACGATCAGATCAGCATAGCGCTTGGTTGGTTCGATAAATTGGTGATACATCGGCTTAACCGTTGCCAGATACTGACCAATAATCGAGTCCAAAGAACGCCCGCGCTCTTCCATATCACGCTGAATACGGCGGATGATACGAATATCGTCGTCGGTATCAACATACACCTTGATATCCATCAGATCACGGAGCCGTTCATCATCCAGGATCAAAATACCTTCCAGGATAATTACGTCTTGTGGTTCAACATGCACGGTCTCCTTAGCCCGCGTGTAGGCTTTGTAGTCATAGACCGGCATTTCAACGGCTTGATTATGCCGCAGTTGATCCAGCTGCTCGACCAAAAGATCCGTATCAAAAGCCAGGGGATGATCATAGTTGACGGCCTTACGCTGTTCCATCGTCATGTCAGCCTGATCATTGTAATAGGTATCTTGAGTAATAATCTGGATGGATTGTCCATGCAGCTGATTGTAGATGGCTCGGCTAACCGTGGTCTTGCCACTGCCGGAGCCACCTGTTACGCCAATAATGATTGGACGTTTGTCATCATTGTTCACGCTAAAATTCTCCTTTATTTATCAATACGAAACTTAGTATAGCGCAGCCGGATAGCAGCGACAAGTTTATTCGGCAGGATTTGTCGCGGCCGTGGGTTTTTGCTGCAGTTTTTCAACGATCTGAGGCGTTGACTGGCTTCGTTTCAAATAAAAGCGCCCTGCCTTAATGCCCTGCGTCTTGTGCGTCTGCAGATAATAGTCGAATACATAGGCATTGCGAACCAGTTTCTGTTTTTTGAGCAGCGTACCGGCCTGCTTATCGGTCGTACCTTTAGGAATCACAACCATGCGTCTGGTCTGGTCATCAGCATCTACCGGCAGCAGCTCATGATTAAACCAGCCATGCACAATCAGACCACTAACGATCAAAATGACAATTACAAGCAGGGTCACGATATTTTGGCGCTGAATCTGTTGTTTGGTAAAATGGGGCATTTTAAGTTCCTCAAACAAAATAGCAAAAAGGGACCGCCTTTTTAGACGTTCCCTAATCAGTAACTGCAATTAACGAATTTCTGCATTCAAAACGTTTTGCAGGTGTTTTTCAACTCTGGCAAAGGCTTCATTGACCTGGTCTTCTGTCAGCGTGGTATCGTCGGCTTGATAAGTCAGCGTGTAGGCCAGCGACTTCTTACCGCTTGGCAGCTTAGCCCCCGTGTAGACATCAAATAGTTGGACGTCTTTGAGGTATTGACCGCCTTTTTGGTAGATCAGATCAACGATTTCTTCATTCGTCACGTCTTCATCGATCAGCAGCGCAATATCACGCGTTACAGCTGGGTATTTGCTGATATGACGGTACTGTTTTGGCAGCTTGTCGGCAGCCAGCAGTGCTTCGACGTTCAGTTCAAAGACATAGGTTGCTGGAATCTTCAAGTCCTTGGCCATTTGGGGGTGAACCTGACCAACAAAGCCGATCAGCTTACCGTTTAACAAAATATTGGCCGTCCGCCCTGGGTGCATCTCAGGACGAGTGCTGTCAGCCACATATTCAATCGTGCCGGCAATCGCCATGTTGTGCAGGTAGCGTTCGACGATTCCCTTGATCTGATAAAAGTCAACCGGACGCCGCTTTAGATTCCAGCTGTCAGACAACAGACTGCCTGCCATGGCCCCCGCGACATGTTCTTGTTCTTCAGGACGCTCACCGCCTTTAGGAATGAAGACGCGGCCTTGTTCATAAAGCGCGATATCTTCTACTTGACGCGCGGTATTGTAGGCTACGTCAACCAAAAGGCCACTGATGATGCTTTCGCGAGCCGTTGTATGATCAGAGCTCATTGGGTAGTCAAGCTGCATTGGCTTAACGGCTGATTCAATCGTAAACTGCTGAGCCTGTTCTTCGTTCATCAATGAGTAGCTGATTGCTTGGTTCAAACCCATGCTCTGTAATGATTCACGCGTTGCCTTCAAGAACTTTTGGCGCTCGTTTAATCCACCCAGCGTCCGCGTCATGGTTGGCAAGGTTGAAGGAATATTGTTGTAGCCGTACAGACGAGCGATTTCTTCGTTCAGATCGGCTGCAATGCTGATATCCCAGCGCCGTGCCGGTACGCTTACAACCAGCGTATCGTCATCCGATTGCGTGTAGGCAAACTTCAAGCGATCAAAGATGTTTTCAACCTGTGCCAGTTTCAGATCCGTCCCCAGCACGGCATTGATCTTAGTCAAAGACATCGTAATTGACGTTGACTTGTTTGGCGCCTCACTGCCAGTAACGATGCCCTGCTCAACCTCACCGCCAGCCAGCTGCTGGAGCCAGTAAGCTGCTTCATTCAGAGCCGTTTCAACCGTTTCAGGGTTAATGCCCCGTTCAAACCGCATTGAGCTTTCGCTGTGCAGATCCAAGCGTCGAGCCTGCTTGCGAACCATGACCGAGTCAAAGATAGCCGCTTCTAAGACCACGTTTTGCGTCTGATCGCTGACTGCCGTATTCAGTCCCCCCATCGTTCCGGCCAGGCAGACTGGCTCGTCGTTTGAGGTTACCACAATATCTTCTTTTTGCAGCGTTTGTTCGGCCTCATCAAGCGTTACAAACTTTTCACCCTCATACGCATGACGCACGCTGAGCTCATGAGCTGGCAGCCGATCATAGTCATAACTGTGCATTGGCTGACCGTACTTGAGCAGGATGTAGTTGGTAACGTCCACGACATTGTTGATTGGCCGAATGCCCGCATTCCACAGGCGAATCTGCAGCCACATTGGACTCTCACCCAGCTTAACGTTCTTGATGACCCGGGCTTTGTAGGCTGGTGCAATCTGTGGATCAGGGATCGTAATCCTCAGCAGATCAGCAGCTTTTTGCGTACCGTTTTCCTTAACGTCATGTGAAACGAAATTATTCGGCAGATCATAAATTGCGCTCAGATCATTGACATTGCCATACATACTCAGCATGTCGCCCCGGTTAGGCGTCAGATCGGTATCAATGATCGTGTCATCCATTCCCAGATAGCCAAAGACGGCATCGCCTACCTTGGCATCGTCTGGCAAGAACCAGATGCCTTCTTCATAAGCCTTTGGTGCAATCTTGTCACTAAAGCCGATTTCCTGCAGCGCACACAGCATGCCGTTTGATTCTTCGCCACGAATCTTGCCGCGCTTGATCTTAGTGCCATCTTTAAGCTTGGCACCAGCTAAGGCGACGATAACCTTCTTACCGGCTGCCTGGCTGACATTGGGTGCACCACAGACAATTTGAACGACCGCTCCTTCGCTGATCTTGACCTGGCACAGATTGAGATGATCAGAGTCTGGATGCGGCGTGACCGATTCGATCTGGCCCACGACGATATTGCTCAAGCCATCGCTTGGCGAGTAGACCTCATTAATGTCAACCGAGGTCAGAGCCAGTTTTTCAGCCAGCGCGTTGGGTTCAATCTGGTTCTTTTCAAGCGGCAGATATTCATTTAACCATTGGTATGAAACTTTCATTGAAATTATCCTTTCTGATCAAATTGCGTCAAGAAGCGCATGTCGTTTTGGTAGAAATCACGAATGTCTTCAACACCGTATTTAATCATGGCAAAACGGTCCGGCCCCAGTCCAAAGGCAAAGCCGCCATATACGTCAGGATCAACGCCTGACATCTTCAAGACGTTTGGATGAACCATCCCGGCACCCAAGACTTCAATCCAGCCATTGCCTTTACAGATTGCACAGCCCTTGCCCAGGCAGTTGAAGCAGGTAACGTCGGCTTCAACGCTTGGCTCGGTAAATGGGAAGTAGCTTGGCCGCAAGCGAACCTTCAGCTGATCGCCAAACAGGTTTTGGGCAACTACTTCCAGCGTCCCTTTCAAGTCAGCCATCGTCACGTGCTCACCGACGACCAGCCCTTCTACTTGGTGGAACTGATGACTGTGCGTGGCATCATCAGTATCGCGCCGGTAGACCTTGCCTGGTGAGATCATCTTCAGCGGTCCCTTAGAAAAGTCGTGTGTTTCCATCATCCGCGCCTGCATTGGCGAAGTCTGCGTCCGCATCAGAACTGATGGCGTAATGTAGAAAGTATCCTGCATGTCGCGGGCCGGGTGATCCTTGGGCAGGTTCAGCTTTTCAAAGTTGTATTCTTCTTGTTCAACTTCATCGCCGACTGCGACTTCATAACCCATCCCGATGAACAGATCAACCAGTTGATCAATGATCTGCTGAATCACGTGCGGCTGGCCTTGTGCAACCGGGGTTCCCGGCAAGGTCACGTCAATTGACTCGCTTTGCAGCTTAGCATTCATCAATGCCTGTTCCAGACTGGACTTTTTGTCTTCTAAAGCCTGCTGCAGCTCATCGCGAACCTCGTTGGCAAACTTACCGACTTTTGGCCGCTCTTCAGCGCTCAGATCACGCATGCCGCGTAAAACGTTGGTGATTGGCCCCTTTTTACCCAGCAGCTTGACCCGGATATTGTTGACGTTCTTTAGGTCATCACTGTTTGCAATTTCATTGAGACCTTGTTGACGCAATTCTTCAAGTTTTTCTCTTAAACCCATCAATTTTCCTCCTTAGCGTGGCCACAAAAAAACTCGTCCTTCGACGAATCGAGGGACGAGTTGTTCGCGGTACCACCCTGGTTTATGACAATGTCATACGCTCAAATGACTGATAACGGTCGTCAACCGGGATACAAGGTACCAACTCCGGAAGTGAAATTCACTGATGAAAGCAGAAATGACTTGCAGTCGATGATCATTTCTCCCTAGGTGCCGTCAGTTCAGCTACTAATTTCCATCAAAGTCGTTTTAGTTAAATATAAGGCTATTTTAGGCAATCATGACAACGTGGTCAAGTCCTAATTTTAGTCTTTGCCGCACCACTGATCGCTCCATTCGTGCACGGCCTCCATAACTGGCGCCAGATCACGACCTCGTTCAGTCAGCGAATAATCGACCCGACTCTCGCCAGGATAGGTATTGCGTGAAACAATCCCGTTTTCTTCCAGCTCCTTTAAACGCTCGCAAAGCACCCGATCGCTGCATTTATCAACGTGTGCGGCCAGATCCTTAAAACGCTGTGTATGTTCATGCAGCAAGACTTCAATGATTAATCCATTCCATTTTTTGCCCAGCATGGCAAACGTTTCAGTGAACTTTGGACATAGTGTGAAATCATCCTGTTTGACCTTTACTTGATCCATGTAATCTTCCTCTCTTCAAAACTAAATCTGTTTACTGTTTTTGGAAGGAGTCGCATGCCAGTTCACAATTTCTTTTTGCTACTCAAGTTTTTTGCGCAGCGGGCCGAAAAACTCATGCTCAGCCTCGTAGTTGTCAACCATCGAAACGATCAGGCTCTCCATATAGCGTGGCACGGCCATCGTAGCGCCAAACATGTGCTTTAAGATAATATCACGCTCTTTTTTGTTTAGATGCGTAATCTTTTCGGCATTGCGCAAAGCAACCCGTGGATGAATAAAGGCATGCGATCCCAGATTGAATTTGGTAGTTCGCCAGTCATAATAAAACAGATCATGCAAGAGTCCGGCGCGAGCAGTGCTCTTGTAGTCCAGATGCATTTTCTTTGCCAGCTTGTAGCTGTCGAAAGAAACGGCAATCGAATGCTGCAGGCGATTGGAATGATGATGCTGCTTATAGTGCGCAAGCCTTTTAACGGCCGGCTGTTCCAGCAGATCTTTGACCAAGGATACATATTCTGGGTCTTGACGCCATTCGTTCTCGGTTTTCATAGTAACTGGCCCCTTCCTTTATTTGTCAATATCATACATGATTTGCCATCAAAATTAAATTAATAAACTCTTATAAAAGGTAAGTATTAATAGTAAGCAACTCAGCAGGATTGACGACAACTGAGGATTTAGTTTTGGGCATTCAGCTGAAACATTAAGATGCCGGCTGAAACTGCGACGTTGAGTGACTCTGCCTGACCACGCATTGGAATATACAGATTATCTGTCGTCTGCTTTAAAAGCTCATCGCTCATTCCTTGACCCTCATTGCCCATAATCAAGGCAAAATCAGTCCCAGGATGCACAGCACGGAAATTCTTGGCGGCTGGATTAAGCTGCGTGCCATAGACTGGCGACTGCTGCTGTTTAAAATCGGCAATCCACTTGTTTAGATCGCCTTCAAACAGCTGCAGGTGGAACTGGCTGCCCTGCATGGAACGGACGACTTTCGGGCTGCAGAAGTCAGCGGTCCGATCGCCAGCAACTACTCCCGCAAAACCAGCCGCGTCGGCAGTTCTGACCATCGTTCCTACGTTGCCTGGGTCCTGCACCCGATCCAGCAGCAGCCAGGCCCCCTTTAACGGTAAAGCTGGCTTGCGCTTGAGATTCGGCATGTCAACAATTGCCACGATCCCTTGGGGCGTAATCGTCTCTGTAATATGACGCATGATTTCAGGCGTGACCTGATAGACCGCGTTGACCCGTGATACAATATCACTATGTTCAGCCAGTGCTGCCTTGGTGCCGATCAGCTCATGAATCGTCAGTCCGCTTTGAATGGCTTCTTGAACCAGATGCCAGCCATCCAGCATGTATTGGCCGGTTTGCCGACGGTACTTGCGCGTCTGCAGCTTTTTCCAGTTTTTGACGCGTTGATTGTGAATTGAAGTTAATTCTTCCATAGTCTAATTTTTCACCTCAGTTTATCGTTAACTTAATTATACCATTATCCTAATGATCCTTGATAATCGTCAACCGCTTATGGGAGGGGTTTTTATGCTTAATTATCATATTGTCGTCACTGGCCGCGTCCAAGGCGTTGGTTTCCGCTGGTCTACTCACGAACTGGCTTTACAATACGGTCTGGTCGGCCAAGTCAAAAATGAATGGGACGGCAGCGTGACGATCGATGTCCAAGGTCCAGCCAAAGTAGTCAAGATGTTTGTCAAAGAAGTTCAGGCTGGTCCCAACCCATATGCCAAAGTTGCCGGCATGCGAATCGAGCCACGCGCCATTAAAAGCGACTGGCAGGACTTTAAAATGCAGTGATCTTGTTGAAGTTGCTAGATTTTAAGCCCTTTTTAAGGTAAGATACAAAATGTTAAATTTATTGAAGTCAAAGGAATGAGCTATTTAAAATGAAGAAAAAACGTCTCACCGTGGCCACGCTTTTAGGCGCCATGCTGCTGATCTTAAGCGGCTGCGTACGTACCGACAAGCATGGACATCCAATCGGCTGGGTCTACAACTACATGGCCAAACCCATGCAGCACCTGATGACTTGGCTGGCTCAGCACATGGGAAACAACTATGGCTGGGCAATCGTCGTAATCGTTGTGATCGTCCGCTTGATTCTTTTGCCGGTCATGATGAGCCAAATGAAAAAATCAACACTGATGCAGGAAAAAATGGCAATGGTGCAGCCGCAACTGCGTGAGCTGCAGCAGCGGCAAAAAGACGCCAAGACGCCACAGGAACAAGCCGCGGTCAGCCAACAGATGATGCAGCTCTATCGTGACAACAACATCTCGATGACTGGCGGAATCGGCTGCCTGCCATTGCTGATTCAGCTGCCAATCTTTGCTGCCCTGTATGCAGCCATCCGCTACTCGCCAGATCTTTACCATGCTACGTTCATGGGAATGCCTTTAGGGAAGCCAAGCGCAATTTTGGCAATTCTGGCGTTTTTGGCCTACATGGTCCAGGGGTGGCTTTCCATGATCGGCGTACCTAAAGAACAGCGCAAGCAGATGGGCGCCGCGATGCTGATGAGCCCTGTTATGATCCTGTTTATTGCCTGGTCTTCTTCTGCCGGATTGGGACTGTATTTTGTGGTCAGCGCCCTGTTTGCTATTCTGCAGACCTGGCTGGTAAATGCCTGGCGACCAAAGCTGCGTGAAAACATCAAACAAGAAATGAAGGATCACCCAGTTAAGATGCCAGACCCGATTCCAGCCCAGCCAGCTGCCACCAAGCCGACGACTGATACGATCGAACAGCTTAAAAAGTCCCCGGCCAAAACCAAACCGGCTGCCAATAAGAATCGGCGTCGCAATGCCGGCAAGCAGCATCATCATTCATCCAAGTAATTAATCCTAAAGCATCGCGGTCTGATCATAACCCGGTGCTTTTTATAAATTCAGACCAAAATCATTAGAAAGGAAGCTCGTAATTATGATCAAGCCAATCTGTCGCAACCTGCAGATTCTAGCCCAAAAAGCTCGCCCTGCCACCAAACAAGACATCCCTTTAGCTAAAGACCTTTTAGAGACGCTCGCGGCCAATTCCGCGGATTGCGTTGGGATGGCAGCCAATATGATCGGCGCGCCAGTTGCGGTAATTGCCGTATCTTTAGGACCAGTCAGCGTAGCCATGCTGAATCCAAAACTGACGATCAAAAAAGAGCCTTACCAGACCAAGGAAGGCTGCCTCAGTCTTGATGGTCAGCGCCCAGCAACTCGCTACCAGCAGATCGTCGTTGAATATTTTGACCTTAACTGGCAAAAACAGTCGCTTTCATTAACTGGTTTTGCTGCCGAGGCCGTCCAGCATGAACTCGATCATTGTAATGGCATTATCATCTGAATCATCAGAGCCGATTTATCTCAAGGATTCTTTTTTGAGACGAATCGGCTTTTTCTTTTTGATCTGATGCAGCTTAACCATTACGCTGACTGGTTTTTATTTTATAATATGAGCAAGGTTTGTCTAATCAGCGATCCTAAAGCAAAGGGATGGTGAAAATTGAAACATCATGAATCGATCATCGGCGAGTTAAACAACTACATCGTCCGCAACGTTACCGCTTCGGTCGGCCTTTCAATCTATATCCTGGTTGATACGCTTTTTATCTCAATGGCTGCCGGAGCAATGGGCTTGACCGTCTTAAATCTGGCGCTGCCCATCTATAGTCTTTTCAGCTGTACCGGCCTGCTTTTAGGCGTGGGCGGTGCTGCCTATTTTTCATTGAACAAGATTGACCATCCGGAACGCGTTAAGACGCTTTACAGTGAACTGGTTATTTTTGCCGTTTTGCTGGGGACCGCAGTCATTATTTTAATCAATCTGTTTACACGGCCGTTGGCAACGATTCTGGGGGCCAATGATCAGACCATGGGCATGGCAATCAAGTATCTGCGGCTGATGTCAATTGACGCGCCGGTTACCATGGTCAACTACATCACCGTTAATTTCGTCCGCAATGACAATCACCCTGGTTTAACCATGCGTGCTGCTCTGATTGAAAGTTTTGTCGTTATCATCTTTGACTGGTTCTTTATTTTTGGCCTGCATCTTCAGATTGAAGGGGCCGCCTTGGCAGCAGTCGTTTCGCCAGCAACCAGTCTGATCGTGCTTTCTTTTCATAAGCGTTTTCCATATCGGCAGCTGGAATGGCATTGGGTCTGGCCAAGACTTAAAACGCTTAAAACGGCTGCCAAGCTTGGCGTTTCAGCATGCTTAAACGAATTGAGCACCGGCGTTTCAATCTATGTCTTCAACATGGTTTTGCTAAAGCTCAGCGGCAACTACGCCGTGGCAGCTTATGGCGTGATCTCAAATATTGCCATCGTCACCGTTGCAATCGCTAATGGGGTCGCTTTAGGGGTTCAGCCGCTGGCCAGTCGCGAATATGGGACGCGGCATTTTCGCAACGTCCGGCTGGCTTTAAGACATGGTATAAAGATTACAGCGGCAATTGCAGTTTTGGCATTTGTCGCCCTGGTTGCGTTCCGTCATCCGATCATTACGCTGTTCAATCATGATCATTCTCTGCAGCTGACTCGCTATGCCATGGCGGGAATGCCGATCTACTTTACCAGCACTTTATTTTCAGCGATCAATCTGTTGATGATTATTTTCCTGACCGCCATTAACTGCGCTACGCTTTCGTTTTCACTATCGCTTTTAAGAGGCTACGTTGTCTTGCTGCCGGCCATCATCCTAATGGGTTGGCTGTTCGGCATTAATGGCGTTTGGGCTGCCGTACCAGTAACGGAGCTTTTGATCACGCTGGTTGGCTTTTTCCTGGTTCATCAGCAGGATCACCGGCTCAGACTGATGGAAGACGCCCAGAGAAAAGCAAATCTGACTAAATCAGCCTAAATATAAAAACCTCGCTTCAGCATTTGAAACGAGGTTTTTATTTGGTTTGCGGCAATTAAATATTACGCTTATTTGTCTTTTTCAATCGGTTTTTCCTTCACGATCGGTAAAGTAATCCGAAACAGCGATCCAGAGCCGACCGTACTTTCAACGGCAATATGACCATGATAGCCTTCTACCAGCCGCTTGGCAATTGCTAGTCCGAGACCGTTGCCGCCTTTTTTGCGGCTGCGAGCCTTATCAACACGATAGAAGCGGTCAAAGACATGCAGCACGTCTTCTTGCGGAATCCCCTCGCCAAAGTCCTGGACGCCGATTTCAACGGAATTCAGGTTGCGCGATAATGAGAGATGAACTTCCTTGCGATCCTTAGAATATTTCACGGCATTGTCAAACAAGATGATCAGAATCTGTTCAAGATGATCACGATAGATGTGTACTGGAACGTCTTCATGCAGATCGTCATCAAAACGGAAAACGTAGTCAGGGTACAGCATCTTGAAATTGTTAAAGACCTGTTCAACCACGTCTTTAACCTCAGTGACGGCATCGTGAAACTTAACGTCAACTTGTTCGGCACGGGTCAGATCAAGCATTTCTTTGATCAGACTGTTCATCCGTGTCGTTTCTTTTAAGGCAGCGGCAATTGACTCATCCAAGACCTGGGGATCATCCTTACCCCAACGCTGCAGCATTTCCATGTGTCCTTGAATAATGGCAACCGGCGTTCTGAGCTCGTGTGAAACGTCACTGACAAATTGCGTCTGCTGATCAATATAGCGCTGAGTCTGATCAAGCATTTGATTAAACATGCGCGATAATTCGCCCAGCTCGTCATTTAATTCAGTAACGTCTTTTGGCACGCGCGCATCGCTGGTTGGATCATCTCGTACCACCGTCAAGGTATCATGAATATCGTTTAATGGACTCAGCCAGTAATAAGACAGGAAATAGCCCAGCAAGCCGCTGGCAATCACGACCAGACAAAGGGCCAGCACCGAAATCAAGATCAAGCGTTTAAAGACTTGATAGTACTGCTTGAGATCATTTTCGACCTGAACATAGCCAATGATCGTGCCGTCATGCGATAGGATCGGCTCGCGGCCAACCATGATTTGATGATGGCCGCCTTTGACCATTTCGGTTTTAGCTTGTTTGGACGTTTTAAGCGGCAGCGTGGCCTTGGCAGTTTGGAAAATCTTTTTCCCATTACTGTTCATCACGGTAACCGTCACTCGTGAATTGCTTAAGCCCTGAACCAAAGGCTGACGATAAAATTCGGTCGTGCTGCTGAGATTGGTCTCATGCTCAAAAATCGACCGCACCTTACTCTTGGTCAGAGAACTTTCGCCAGCATTCCCCAGCTGACGCACCACGACGGACATATTATGATTAAGCTCGCTGCGTTCTTGCTGTAGTAGGTTTTGCGTGAAGGCACTGAACAGCGAAATCACCACGATCATTGAAATGATTAAAGATCCGATGGCCGTGCCAATGGCCCACTTTACCTTGAGCGAAACGAAGCGAGATGATTTTGATTGCTTTTCGCTCATAAAGACCCTTCTTTATCGACTAGGAACGAATTACGTAGCCAGTACCCCGCACGGTTTGAATGTAGCTCTTTTCACCAGGGCGGTCGATCTTATTACGCAGATAGCGGATATAGACATCCACAACGTTGGTCTCAACCTTGGAGTCATATCCCCAGACCTTGCTGAGCAGTTCCTTACGCGACATGACGACATTGATGTTTTCCATCAGGATTAAAAGCAGTTCATATTCACGCTTGGTCAGGTTGATGATCTCATCGCCACGACGAACGACGCGATTTTCCTTTTCAATCGTCAGGTCCTTATACGTAACCGTTGTCTGATGACTCTTGGCATTACCGCCTTCAATGCTGATGCGACGAAGCAGTGCCCGTACGCGGGCCAGCAGCTCTTCGATGGCAAATGGCTTGACGATATAGTCATCGGCACCATGATCCAGGCCAGAAACCCGGTCAATAACCGAATCGCGCGCTGTCATGATGATAATTGGCGTGTCCTTGACTTCCCGCACGCGACGGGCAACTTCAATCCCGTTCAGTTCTGGCAGCATCAAATCAAGCAGAATTACGTCAAAGTCTTGATTTAAGGCAGCATCCAGTCCGGCGCGGCCATCCAGCTCAACATCGGTTTCATATCCTTCATGCTTTAATTCTAGTTCTACGAATCGTGCCAGGTTTTCTTCATCTTCAATAATTAAAATCCGACTCATATTAAAACGCTCCTCGTTTAAATTGGTGGGTCTTACTCCCACATAATAACCACACCAATTTTATCACACAAAATTAATCTACCCTACCTTTGAGATTAATTAAACTGTGTTAAAATTAAAATTTTTTCAATCTTTAACAATCTTTACATAAAAAAAGACCTTCCCAGGTCCGGCGCCTCGAGAAAGGTCTTTAATCGAATAAAATCGACGTGATTAGTTGTTTTCAACAGCTTGCTTGCCGTTGTAGTAACCACAGCTTGGGCAAACCATGTGTGACTTGCGCAGTTCACCACAGTTTGGACATGGAGCCAAGCCAGGCACAGTCAGCTTGATGTGACCACGACGATTGCGCTTACGCGTCTTGGATGTCTTCCGTGCTGGTACAGCCATGTGTGACACCTCCTTCAAATAATCTATCCACTAGTGGTTTTTAACCGTTCGCTAATTTTGGTTATCCTGATCAGGAAATAAGTTTTTTAGCTTAGCGAAACGTGGATCAACATGTTCCTTATCCGGTGCCTGATTGATATTGTCCTCGGCAATGACTTCCCAGCCCTTGCCATTTGGCATCTGCGAGCTGTTTTTTTCATCTTCGGACAATACCTGCATTGGAATCTGCTCAATAATATTTTCCGCCAAAACATTGTCAAAATCAATCGTATCATGCGGATCAAGCAAGACGAAAACCAAGTCATCGTCTTCATAGCGACCAGCATGCGTCTCATCATTGACATAGGTTTCGGCAAAAGCAAAATCCAATGGCAATTCGACCGGTTTCAGCGAACGGCTGGATGGTACGGTCAGCGTTGTCTTAACGTTGACGCTTAAAGTAGCATCACCCTGATCATAGACCACGTAGCCGTCAACCTCAACAGGCTGACAGTTAAGGACTTGATTAGGGAACCGTTCTGTCAGTGATGCGTTTAGATCAAAAGTACTTTGAATATGCAGCGGCTCATCATGATAGCGATGAAGTTCAGCCAACGTCCATTTCACGGTACTAACCTCCTAATGCAACAAGCGTTATTATACTAGTCCCAAGTTTGCTTGTCAATGTTTATTCCTTGACACCCTTAACAATCACCGGCGCATGCTTTAAATCCTGCTCAACCGGCGTAAAAGTCTGGTAAAGCTTACCTGCGCGATAGTCAAGATTGAGCAGATCGTCACGCAGATTTTGATCAATCTTGGTTAAAAGCGGTAATTCAACCTGCTTCTTAATCGAATGCAGATAGTCTCTGCCGCGTTCATTAAAGCCCAAAACATGCAGATAGGGCCGTTTAAGATGATCACTCACCTGCGACTCGGTAAGCTGTAGGATCGTATACAGATAGACTCTTAACAGATGCGCATAGGTATAGCGCTTTGTTTTGACCGCCTTCATAAAGCCAGCAAAGCTCAGATTACGCTGAGCCGCGTCTTTCATGCGGTATTCCAGCCCTTCTGCCATCTGATAGATCTGGGCCAGCTGCTCGACGGGGGCTTGAATCAGCTGATTGCGCAGCATCGGGTACATTGCGTCCCAGCTTGGCACTTGCTGAAGCTTTTGCAGCTGCTGGGCCGTCTGGACGGGAACTGCCTGCTTAAAATCGCCATGCTCTAAAACAGCCTGCCGAATCGCACTGGCACTGGCAATCCTTCCCTCAATGCGCTCATCATGGTACTGACTGCCACGCCGCTGAATCGGGTGGAGACGAAGCGGCAGTCGTTCATTGATCTGTGCCTTATAATAGCCAAATGACAGGATATCGTTAGGGTCAGTCAATGACAAACCGGTCTGATCTTTCAGCTGTTCATTGAACTGCGTGGCAAAAGTCGCGTTGTACTGACTAAAGCCGCTAGCCGTAAAGTTTTGCTCCGCGGCTACCAGCTGTTTAAAATCCCATTTTGGATGTTCAGCGCCAAAGACCACGTCATCAACTCCTAAGGCTGCTAACAGTTCCAAGGCTCCGGCCGCAAAACGATGGGCTGGCTGTACGGCCATAAAGATTGGCAGTTCAATGACCAGGTCGACGCCGTTGGTCAGTGCCGCCTGTGCGCGCTGCCATTTATCAAGCAGCGTTGGTTCGCCGCGCTGCGTAAAATTGCCACTCATTACGGCAACGACAACCTCAGCATGGGTTAGCTCCCGCGCTTGGCTGAGGTGATAGCGATGACCGTTATGAAAAGGATTATACTCGGTTACCAACCCCACGGCATGCATTAATCCACCTGCTTTCGACAAATAAAGAACCAGCGCGTTGTTTTTTCATCAATCGCTTGACTGCCAAAATCAGCTTTAACCTCAACCTGATTAAAGCCAGCCTTTAAAAGCGCCTCTCGCCAGTCCTTTAACTCATAGGCTCGCTCAAAATGCGTTTCATGCAGCCGCTGGTAGTGATCATCGGGCAGACGGTTAAAAAAGGTTAATTCATGGATCACGCCATGCTCAACGTCATCATCGGCATAGCTGCGCCATAAAAAGGCCCGCTGCTCATCAGGATCTTCATAGTTGTACATATAGCCAGGGTAGATTTCATCGGTCTGATACGGCGTAATGACGTCAAACAGCAGCCAGCCATCATCTTTTAAATGCGCCGCCATCTGTTTGAGCGTTGCCTGGACATCGTTAAAATCATCCAGATAGCAAAGCGAGTCGGCAAAACAGGTAATCGCATCATACTGTTCCAAGCCGTTCAGATCGCGCATATCGCCTTGTACCAGCGTCATTGGTACCTGCGCTTCTTGGGCATGCTTAAAGGCCAGACTCAGCATCTCTTCTGAAAAATCAAAGTCCACGACTTGATAGCCATCTTGTGCCAATAAAACGCCCAGTCGTCCCGCGCCCCCAGCAACGTCCAAAATCGTCTGCGCGCTTTTTGGCAGCCGGCTCTCGACAAATTCACGCCATTGCTGATACATATCGCTTTCAAACAATTCATCGTACAGCTGGGCAAACGTTCCGTAGATCATGACTATTCTTTAACCCATTCGCCCAAGTCAACCAGCGGCGCGTCGGACCAAAGCTTTTCCAGATTATAGTAATGACGCGTTTCTTCACGAAAGACGTGTACAACCACATCGCCAAGATCAATCAAGACCCACTGTGCCTCCTGCTTGCCTTCGACGCTCTTAATATCGACGCCGTTTTCATGCGCGGCTTCGATAATCGCGTTGGCAATGGCTTGGACCTGACGATTGGATCCCCCGGTCATAATAACGAAATAATCAGCCATTGGCGTAATCGCATCGACTTTTAAGGCCGTAATGTCTTCGGCACGCCGACCATCAGCTGCCTGTACGGCCATTTTTAATAATTCTTTGCTGTCCATTAATCAATTTCCTTTCCATATTGCGGCACCCATGCATTAAAGGTTGCCAGAGTCTGTGGATGAATCGGGGCGTTGTTTTTAATCAGGTAAAGCAGCGTATGCTTGGTCTGATAGGCAACGCCAGCTCCCAGATCCTGCCTGGTAAGCTTGCGTGCTTTTTTAACGGCCGGAAAGTCGCGACCTGGTTCAATATAATCTGCCATATAGATGATCTGTGCCAGCTTGGTCATATAGGCTGCCCCCGTTGTATGGAAGCGAATGGCATTCAAAATATCTTCATCATGCACGCCCAGTTCGTCTTTAACCATCTCAGCACCGACAAAACCATGCCAGATCGCGTTGCCATAGTTTAATAGATCGGGATCCAGCTTCTTGGCTTTGATTACCTTGATAAAGTCCTCATCAGCACGCTGCTTGGCATAATCATGACACAGTCCGGCAATGCTGGCCGCTTCTACATCAACGCCATATTGTTTTGCCAATTCAATTGCGGTTTGCTCAACACGCAGCACATGCTCAAAACGCTTATCACGCAAGGCGGCCCGCAGATGCTCAATCAGCTCTTGGCGCGTCATTGGAATCAAATGCTCTTGATAAATCAATTCATCATTCATGATATAGCTGATGCTCCTTAATATATTCGGCAACCTTATCGGGAACCATATAGCGGATCGAACGGCCCTGCTTGATCCGATCGCGAATATCGGTTGAGCTGAAGTCGACGCCTGGTACATCAACCCAGATCACCGGATACTGCGAGTCATTTTGCGCTCCAGGACGCCGTACACCGACAAAGTTTACCAATTTAACCAACTTATCGATCTCGTGCCATTTTGGCAGATAGTCTACCATATCGCCACCAATAATGAAGTAATAATCGGTATCGGGGTGCTTTTCTTTCAGATATTTCATCGTATCGTAGGTATAGCTGATGCCGCCTCGCTCAATTTCAGCCATTTCAATACCAAACAAAGGATTATCCTCAATTGCCAGCTGCAGCATATTGACGCGGTCTTCAGCATCAATGGCCTCTTTATGATCAACATGCGGCGGAATCATATCAGGCATGAAAAGCACCTTGTTCAATAGGAGCGTTTTGCCAACTTGATCCGCTGCCAGTAAATGAGCATTATGCACAGGATTAAAGGTACCGCCATAAATGCCGATTCGCTTGCGATGCTGAAAGCTGGTACGCTGAACTTGCGGCTTAGGGATCGCGATCGTTGCTTTAGCCTGCTGCAAGAATCACACCTCGTTTCTAGATGCGTTTAACACGCTGTGAGAGTTCCCGCAGCTTGGGATTGCTTGATACCTTAAACAAAACCAGCACCCGGCCGATCTCTTGGACGACCTGGATATCACTGTTTTGTTCAATGAACTCTTTGACATCACCAGTCGTTTCATCGGCATTCTGCAAAATGCTGACCTTGATCAGCTCACGCTTGTCCAAGGCACCATCCAATTGCGCGAGCCAAGCCTGGGTTAGACCATTCTTGCCGACTGCAAACAATGGCTGGAGATGGTTAGCCTGTGCACGTAAAAAACGCTTCTGCTTTCCGCGAAGATTCATAGATTATTTTCCTTTCTGTAACTAAATCATTGCGCGACGTACCAAGACATCGACTCCTTTAGGCGCCCAGCCGGCTACCGTCGTGCCAGCCGGTACCGTGATCCAGCCCAAGCCTTCAAAGACTAGATCGCTTTTTTCCTTAATGGCAAACTCATGCCGTTCAAGTGGCGGAAAGTCTGCCACTTCATCACTGGTTGGCGGCGTCAGTAAATCGCCACAGTGTTTTTCATAAAATTCATCTGCATTGGTCAGTTTGGTTCGGTGCAGCGGCAGACTGTTTTCAAAATAGGCTACGATGCCGGCATGCGGTCCCTTGACGTAATCAAAACGAGCCACGCCGCCTAAAAAGATGGTCTGTGAATCATTAAGCTGGAAGGTCCTTGGCTTGATTTCCTTTTGTGGGGCCACGATTTTCAGGTCCTTAGCCGATAAGACATGCGCCATTTGTTCTTGATGAATGATCCCTGGCGTGTCAACCAGCTTATGACCATCATCCAGCGGAATCTCAATCTTATCCAGCGTCGTGCCAGGAAAACGCGAAGTCGTGATCAGGTCTTGAACTCCTGTCTGCTGCTTGATGATGGCATTGATCAAGGTCGACTTGCCGACGTTGGTTACCCCAACGACATAGACGTCGCGATCGGCACGATGCTTTTCAATCTCAGCCAGCAGCTGATCAATCTGATGGTTCTTTTTGGCCGAGACAAGCAGCGTATCGATTGGCCGCAAACCAGCCAGATTAGCCTGTTGCCGCAGCCAGTCCGTCAATTTGCGCCGCCGCAGCGAACGAGGCAGTACGTCTTCTTTATTGCCAACCAGCAAGACTGGATTGTCATTACCCACAAAGCGGTGCAGTCCCGGAATCAGACTGCCATTAAAGTCAAAGATGTCCACGACATAAACGATTAGGGCGTGCGCATCACGAATATGGTTTAACAGACGCAAAAAATCATCATCAGTCAAAGAGACTGGCGCGATCTCGTTGTAATGACGCAGCCTAAAGCAGCGCTGACAGTAAAGCTCACCTGTTTCCAGTCCTTTTTTCAGTGCTGAATTGGGCGTATATCCCAAGCCATCCGGATCCGTTGTCTGAATTATCGCGCCACAGCCAATGCAGCGCAATTCTTCATCATGCATTTCTGTCATCTATTTAAGTTCCTCCTGCCAGTCCATATCTGGATACTGTTTTTGCAAATCCTGCATAACGAATTTTTCCATAAAACGATTTGGCCGCGTTACCCACTTATCAGTTTCAATCAGCGGCTTAACCAAGATACTGCGAATATGAGCATGATTGGCAGCAGCCACGTCGGTCAGCAGCTGATCACCAACCATTACGACCTCAGACGTTGCCAGGCCCAGCTTCTTACGTGCCCTTGTAATGCCAAAGCTAAGCGGCTTAAGCGACCGCGCAACGTATGGCAGATCCAGCTTTTGAACCGCCTTGCCGATTCGCGCCCGACTGTTATTAGAGACAACGATCAATGGAATTCCTGCCTGATGCAGTTCCTCCATCCAGGCCCGCAGTTCAGGCGTCCCGTTTGGATTGTTCCAGGCAATCAACGTATTGTCCAAATCACTGAAGACGGCTCGGATACCTTGACGCTTGAGAGCCGCTGGTGAGATCTCATAAGCGCGTTCAACCATCCAAGTCGGTTTAAACATTTCGAGCATTTTCCACCTCGTAAAAAATTTCTAATTTTAATTATACCGACTAACCGGTAAGGGTTCAATTAACGTGCCATCCAAAGGCAGCGGTAAAAAAATAAGGTCAGAACATTAACTGCTCCAACCTTATCAATGTATTAAACGCAAATTAGTTGAGGGCCTTCTTAGCTTCGTCAACTACGGCCTTAAAGGCTTCAGCGTCGTTAACAGCCAAGTCAGCCAGCATCTTACGGTTCATGTCGATGTTAGCCAGCTTCAAACCATGCATCAGCTTGCTGTAGCTGATACCGTTTTGACGGGCACCCGCATTAATCCGGGCAATCCACAATTCACGGAAGTTGCGCTTGTTAGCCTTGCGGTCACGGAATGCGTACAGACCGCTCTTCATAACTTGGTCCTTAGCAGTCTTGAACAGACGGTGCTTGGAACCAGTGTAACCCTTAGCCAACTTCATGATGCGCTTACGACGTGCGCGCGTAACAGTTCCACCCTTAACTCGCATAGTGGTATCCTCCTAGATTGTTTAAAAATTATTTAATCGTAAAATGCCCTGATTACTTGGCAGGAAGCATCTTCTTGTAACGTTTTACGTTGGACTTGTCCATCATGGAAAGGCCACGCAGTTGACGACGTTGCTTCTTCGTCTTACCGTGGAAACGGTGGCTGGTGAAAGCTTGGGCACTCTTGAAGCCACCCTTGGCAGTACGCTTGAAACGCTTAGCAGCAGCGCGATTAGTCTTCATCTTTGGCATAACTATTTCCTACCTTCTTAATAATTATTTTTTTGCCTTATCAGCAGCAGGGGCCAGCGTTAAGAACATGCTGCGCCCTTCCATCTTTGGCCGTTGCACAACCGTTGCGATGTCCTTAGTTTCTTCGGCCATCTTTTCAATCATGTCACGTCCGATATCCTTATGGGTAATTGCCCGACCACGGAAACGAATTGAAACTCGCACCTTGTCGCCCTTTTCGATAAACGTCCGTACACGCTTCAGCTTAACGTTGAAGTCGTTGGTATCGATCGAAGGACTCAGGCGGATTTCCTTAACCGTGACCGTCTTTTGATTCTTGCGGGCTTCCCGTTCTTTCTTTTGCATCTCAAAACGGTACTTCCCGTAGTCCATAATCCGTGCGACTGCAGGACGGGCCTTGGGCGCAACCAGCACCAGATCAAGACCGGCCTCCTCAGCCAGCTGCAAAGCTTCACGTTTGGACTTGATGCCCAGTTGTTCACCATTTTGGTCGATCAGACGAACTTCCCGTGCACGAATACCGTCATTGACAATCATTCCTTGAGCTATGGCAACACACCTCCAATTTTACTAGCAGAAAGATCAAGCAAAAAAAGCGGAATGCATACTGCACCCCGCTAAACTCCATTGACAAAGGAATGTCAACGGTCATTTAAACTCGTCAGCCCGGCAACTCTGGTCACCAAGGCGAGAAGCGGGTGCTTCTGCTTTTTCTTTCAACAGATACTAATATACTAAACCACTTTAACAATGTCAAGCAGCAATTTAATTCCCAGCCCGCATGTTTTCGCCTTCAATATAATACTCACGCGACAAGAAACGAATCCGCTGCATGATCCGCTTGGCTTTCAAAGGCTCACGCGCGCCTTGCGCATCAATGGCCAAATGCTGGTCTTCCAGCTGCTGCATGGTGAAGTTGGAACTAAAAAACGTTGGCAGCTCTTCTTGCATTCGGTATTCCAAAATTACGCCCAAGACATCGTCACGAACCCATGCCGACATTGAATCGGCACCAATATCGTCCAGCATCAAAATCGGTGCTTTTTTGATGGCATCCCGCCGTTCATCAACCGTACCATCCTTGATTGCGCCTTTCATCTCAACGGCAAAGCTTGGAAAATGCACCATAGTTGAGATAATACCGCGTTCAGCCAAAGCATTGGCAGTAGCGCCTAATAGGTAGGTCTTGCCAACCCCAAAGTTCCCAGAGAGATACATTCCGGGTTGAAACTGGCCTGGTTGATAACTCCCTACAAAGCTCATCGCTGCCTGCAGAGCATTGACGCGATCGTCATTATCACGAATTACATGCTTAAAATCGGCCTGACGAATAAATTTAGGCATTCGCACGGTCGTCACGCGCTGTCTTAACTCGGCAGCCTGCTGCTGTGCCTTAAGCTGAGCTGTCGGTACATAGACGACGTCGATTCGGCCGGCGCTAACGACCAGCTGAGGGGTATAGCCTGGAGCAATGCTGGTCTGATGATTTTGGAGCAGCATCTTTTCATGGTAGAACTCATAAAGTTTTGACCCGCCCCGCTTGATCTGCTCATCAGACAATTCAGCGCGGTGCTGACGCAAAAAGCTCTGCACCTCAGGATCTTGGTAGGCCTTTTTAATCAGTTCCTGATACTGAGGTGAGCCGCTTTGCCCGCCGATAATTGAGTTAATGGTTTCTATGATAGGACGCATTGGCAATCCCTCCAATCATTGTTTTTTATCTGAACTGTTTTTTTGCTGATCAAGTTCAGCCAGCATTTGGTCAATCTTAGCAAGTTTTTCAGCAGATGGCTTTTTATTTTTAACTTTTTCTGGATGTTTTGCCCATTCCGGCAGTTCTTCGTTGATATTGCTGCGGCCAGTTGAGTAATAGCGGCGCTTGGACTTTGATGAAGCCTGCCTATCATTGTCCTTTTTATGATTCTTGATTTCACGAATGGCGTCAGCTGCCGTCTTTACTCCCGCCTTGATCCAGGCATTGGCGATCCCATCTGCCAGACTGGCCTTTAAGGTAGTATTTTCTTTTTGGACGATTATATGATAGATCAGTATGTTGACAACCTCGCCAGGCAGCTGTCCCTGCTCAACCAGGCGCGTCAGGGTGTTGCGCTCATTTGGCGAGACATAGCCAGAACCGCTTGACTGCTTGATTCCAGCCAGGTAGTCATAAGGTGCGTACTGGCGTGCCATTTGAATCAAGCTGCGTTCAACTTCGCCCAGGTCAGTTAGATCTTCAGCTGCCGCCGGAATTGTCGGGGCTGGATCGTCTGACCTGCGCAACGTGCCGGCATAATGGGCTACAATGCCGCGTTTTAGAGCCTGGGGCTGCAGAATACCGCTTCTAAAATCTGTCGCATCGTAGACCAGGCCGGCCATGCTGCTCTCATCAATACTATACAGGACGCTTTCTGAGATGATCAGTTTTTGCTGCTCTTTAACGCTTTGCAGATCAATGCCGCGATTTCTCAGCTGATCAAGCAGAAAGTTAAAGTCAAAGCTGTTAGACGGTATTTTTTGGATTGCCTGGCTTTTAGGAACCGCCGTCGCTCTGGCATTGTCTAAAATTGGCCGTTCTGCATCCCAGGCCGCTCGATCCGGTCGAAAAACCTCAAAGTAATCATGGGTCAGATTATGCATACGGCTGGTATCGAACTGATAGCGTCTTGAGCGGGCGACCAGTTCGTCAAACCGCTGCTCGCCAATCTGCTGGAGCAGCCGAACGCTTAAAAGATCATCATTAATAAATTCTTCAGGCGTCATTGTGGGCTGCAGAACATAGACATAGACGCCGCCAATCTCATCTTGCTGATAAAAGGTCTGCAGCATTTCAACGCCCTCTAAACTATTACGGGCCTCAGCAAATTGAGCAACTCCCAGATTCAAGCGATCCAGCATGATGCTGTGGGCCTGGCGCTTGGCCAGCATTGGTTCGGGGACCAGCTGACTTTGCAAAGCATAAAAAAGCCCCAGCGCGGTGGGACTTAGCAATGGTTGGTAAAAATCAATAAAAGTCGCTTGGTCAAACCGTACAAAGTCTGACGCAGCGGCCACGATAAAGCCGGTTTGCGGCGTCAAGCGCCCTTGCACTTCAGCCATAACGACTCCTCCTTAATCAGTCTTGATGCTTTTGATGATTCTGGTTGATCATGGCCTCCAGCTCATTCATAAATGCGTCGACGTCTTTAAACTGCCGATAGACGCTGGCAAAGCGAATGTAGGAGATCTCATCAACGTCTTTGAGCGCATTCATAACGTATTCGCCGATCACTTGACTGGAAACCTCATTTTCCCCACGTGAGCGGACGCGTCTTTCAACATCATTGGCGATGCTGGTAAGTTTTTCCATGCTGACGGGACGTTTTTCAGCCGAGCGGACCAACCCGTTTAAGACTTTTTGGCGATTGAATTCCTGCCGCGTGCCATCTTTTTTGATTACTAACAGCGGCGTCTCCTCATAGCGCTCAAAAGTAGTAAAGCGAAAGCCACAGGTTGCACATTCGCGGCGGCGACGAATACAGGTACCATCTTCACTGGGACGACTGTCAACCACGCGTGATCCGTTATGATGGCAGTGTGGACATTGCATACCGAATTCCTCCTGTCAATAGGTTATGCATTTATCTTATCACACTTGCGATCATTTTTGCTGACTTACTCGTTCAACCAGTTTTGCCACTTGAAGTCGCGTTTGTGCAAGTGAACCGTTATTGTCGATCGTCACATCGGCACGCCGCATTTTTTCTTCCAAAGGCATCTGAGCATTGATTCTTTTCAAAGCAGCGTCTTTACTGCAATGATCTCGTTTCATCAACCGCTCAAGCTGCGTTTTGCGATCAACGACTGCCAAAACGGTCAGATCACATTCCTGATCCATCCCGGTTTCAAACAGCAATGGCACATCTAAAACCACCACGGGCAGCCCTTGTTTTTTAAAGCCGGCCAGCTGTTTATCAATCGCAGCCATAATCAGAGGATGCTCGATTTGATCCAGATCGCTGAGGTTTTGGGGATCATCAAAGACCATACTGCCCAGCGCTGCACGATCAAGCGTGCCATCAGGCTGAAGCACCTGGCTGCCAAAACGGCTTACGATCTGCGCTAGGCCAAGACTGCCAGGCATGACGACTTGACGGGCTGTCTGATCGGCATCAATTACCGGCCAACCGACTTCTTTAAAGATATTGCTGATGGTTGACTTGCCGCTTGCAATCCCGCCCGTCAGACCGATTACCTTAGTCATTTCTGATCACCTGCCCAAGCCTGACAACGCGGACAAAAAGTCGTGCCTCGCTGCGCTACCTTGATCTTAACCAGTTTATGACCGCACCGTTCGCATTTCTCGCCGCCGCGGCCATAAACTTCCAGTTGATTTTGAAAGGCGCCGGCTTCGCCAAAGGCATTCATAAATGTATGCACGGTCGTCCCCTTGTATTTAGTCGCTTTGGCAATTTCTTTGATGATGTTGTCATGCAGAATCTGAATCTGCTCGTCAGTCAGCGTATTAGCCGGCTGTTCGGGATTGATGCGGCTCTGCCAAAGAACCTCGTCGCAATAAATATTACCCAGCCCGGCAACGTGATCTTGATTTAGTAAAAACGGCTTGATTTTGCTGCGGCTCTTTTTCAAGATTCGTTTAAAATAGTCAACCTTAAAGTCTTTGGTGGTTGGTTCCGGTCCCATAGTCTTTAAGCCGCCGACCTGCATCTCTTCGCCGGTTTTAACCAAGCGCATGCGGCCAAACTTGCGTGTGTCGCGATAGCAGAGCTCTGTACCATCCGTAAAATGAAAAACTACATGCGTATGCTTGTCGATTGGACCATCATTGAGCTGGCGATAATAGCTGCCTTCCATCCGCAAATGCGAAACCATGGTCAGATTATTGGTAAAGCGAAACAGCAAATACTTGCCCCGCCGATCAATCCGTTCAATCGTCTGACCAATCAAGGCTTGCCGAAACTCTTCGATATCATTTTCAACCGTTTTCCCATAGTAAACGTCAATTCCTTGAATCTTACGGCCCGCGGCAATATTCATCAACCCTCGGCGTACGGTCTCTACTTCTGGCATCTCTGGCATTTGATCGTCCTCGTTTCTTTTAGAATCATTATCGATTATAGTTGATTTTCAGTTTTCAACCAATTTTTTGCTCAAAACGCATTCCAAAGCAAAAGCCGCGGCTAGCCTTGACTGCCACGGCCTAAAGCTTTATTTATTTTTTCAGATCGTACCAGGTGTCGCCATACTTGCTTTCAACCTTTAGCGGCACGTCCAGCTTGAAGGCCGAATCCATGACCTGCGGCACCAGTTTTTCCAAAGTCGGAATCTCTGCAGCCGGCGCCTCAAAGACCAGTTCGTCATGAATCTGTAAAAGCATCCGTGCTTTAAGATTATGAGCCCGCAGCATCTTGTCCATATTGATCATGGCAATCTTGATGATGTCGGCCGCGCTACCTTGAATTGGCGTGTTCATCGCGGTTCGTTCGGCAAATGAGCGCTTGGCAAAATTTTTGGAATGGATATCATCCAAATAGCGCCGCCGATGCGTCAGCGTTTCGACATAGCCTTTTTCGTGAGCCGATTTGACGATCTCCGTGACGTATTTCTTGACGCCAGGAAATTCCTCAAAGTAGCTTTCGATAAATTCATGGGCCTGCTTGCGCGTAACGTGAATACTTTGTGAGAGGCCATAGTCGCTGATGCCGTAAACGATCCCAAAATTGACCGCTTTGGCATGACGACGCATATCAGGCGTAACCTCTTCGCCCGGCAGCAGATGGAAAATACGTCGTGCCGTACTTTCGTGAATATCCTTGCCATCAATAAAATCCTGCTGCAGGTTCTTGTCGCCGGTAATATGAGCCAAGACCCGCAGCTCAATCTGTGAGTAGTCAGAAGAGAAAATCTTCCAGCCAGGCTCGCGTGGCACGAACGCCCGCCGAATCTGACGACCTTCTTCCAAGCGCACCGGAATATTCTGCAGGTTCGGATCAACTGAAGACAGGCGGCCGGTTGCCGTCAGCGTCTGCAGATAGCGGGTATGGATCTTTTGGTCGCTGCTGTGAATAACTTTCAGCAGTCCTTCGATATAAGTCGACTGCAGCTTGGCGATCTGCCGATACTCCAAGATATGACCAATAATCGGCGAATAACCCTGCAGCTTTTCTAAAACCGCAACAGCCGTGGAATACCCAGTACGCGTCTTTTTAATAACCGGCAGTTTCATCTTATCAAACAGAATCTCGCCCAGCTGTTTGGTGGAGTTAATGTTAAACTCCGTACCCGCTTCTTGATAGATAACCTGCTCGATTTCGGCTAAGCGCTCCTTTAACTTGCTGCCCATCTCTTTAAGCGTCTGTGCGTTGACCTTGATACCAGCAATCTCCATCTTAGCCAAGACATAGGTCAAAGGCAGCTCGATGTCTTCATAAAGCGGCATTTGCTCATGTTCCTTAAGCTGGTCATAGACTGGGGCGCGCAGCTCGTGAATAGCTCGGGCTTTTTGCGCTAAATGAGTAAAGAAGACCTGGTCGTCAGTTGGAATTGCCCGTTTGACACCCTTGCCATAAACCTCTTCATCGCTTTTGACGTCATAATAGTCATGGGCATGGGCCAGCTCGCCAAGATCATTGCTGTTATCGCTCGGATCAACCAGATAAGAAGCCAGCAGCAGATCAAACGCCACATAGTTCAGCTCGATTCCCAATCGGTGAAGACCGACGATCTGTGCTTTGGCATTAAAAACGTCTTTCGTATATTGATCGCTGGTTAAAATCTTTTTGACTGGCGCGGTCTGCAGCAGGCTTTCGTCACGACTGACGAGCCATTTTTGACCATCCCCGATTACAAAGCCGGCAAACGTTGAAAGATGATAATTTTCATTCGGCATTTCCAGCTGGAAGGTTACGTGATGATCTAAATCCGCTAAAAGATCCAGATTATCAGCCGTCAGTTCAGTATATGCGATTTCTTTTGCATCCGTGGCTTCTTCAGTACTTGGCGCAACGTTCATCTTGCTTAGAAACGACTTAAAGTTCATTTCTTGATAAAACTTGATCAGTTCTTCAGTCTGCACGCCTTGATACTTCAAATCATCCAGACCGATCGTCAGTGGAGCGTCACGGCGTATCGTGGCCAGATCCTTACATTCACGGGCAATTTTTTCTTCATTGACCAGATTTTCTTTCCGCTTTGACTTGCGCATCTGATCGATATTTTCGTAAAGCCCATCCAGCGAGCCATATTCTTGAATCAGCTTCTGCGCGGTTTTTTCACCGATACCCGTGACCCCTGGATAATTGTCGGAACTGTCACCCATCAGCGCCTTCATGTCGATAAACTGAGTTGGCGTCACGCCAAATTTTTCTTGAAAATGAGCCGGCGTGTACATTTCGGTCTGCGTCACACCTTTAATCGTTACGGCAACCGTCGTGTTATCAGTTACCAGCTGTGTCAGATCCCGGTCGCCAGTTACGATCAGGGTCTCATCACCAGCCTGATCGCCGAGTCTGGCCAGGGTACCGATAATGTCGTCGGCTTCATAGTTAGCTAATTGATAGGTCTTGATCCCACAGGCATGCATCATCTCGTGCAGATATGGCAGCTGTTCAGTCAGCTCAGTTGGCGTTTTGGCCCGACCGCCTTTATAGTCAGCATACATTTCCGTCCGAAAAGTCTGCTTGCCAGCATCAAACGCTACCAGGGCCTTAGCCGGCTGATAGTTTGCCAGCACGTGATCCAGCATCAGCTTAAAGCCATAGATTGCCGCGGTATGAAGACCGTTTTGGTTGGTAAATTTGTCGATTTGATTATGCATTGCAAAAAAAGCCCGAAATGCAATGCTATTGCCATCAATCAACAACATTTTTTCTGCCATTTAAACTACCTCGTTCTTTTATTTTCTTTCTTGATTGTAACAGACTTTCACCACCCCTGGCATTTTTAGGAACCATATCTGTTTCAATAAAAAATAAAGCTCCGCACCACTTAAGGATGCAGAGCCAATCTAAATTTTTATTCAATTAGCTAATCGCGACGATCACCGCTCATGCCAAAAATCTGCAGCAGCTGAATAAACAGGTTGATAAAGTCAAGGTACAGCTGCAAGGCCCCCATGATTGCCAGACCAGTAACTGAAACCTGGTCTTGGTAATTAAGGTAGATGTTTTTCATCTTTTGTGCATCATAAGCCGTCAAAATTACGAAGATGATTACGGCAATGTAGGAAAAGATGTAGGTAATGGCCGGACTGTGTAAGAACATGTTGATCAAAGAAGCCAGAATCAAAGCAATCAAGGCCGCCGTAGCATGAGCCCCAAAGCGATCCAACGAGCGTTTGGTAACCGTCCCATACAGTGCCATTACCACAAAGATCGTTGCCGACGAAACAAAGGCAGCCGTAATATCAGCGCCAGTATAGAAACCAGCCAGCAACGCAAACTCAACCCCATACATAATCGACAGGACCATCAGCATGATAAAGCTGCCAGTTGGATTGCGCGTGGCACTAGCACTGATCCCCATTGACAGGGCAATTGGCAGCAGCAACAGCAACCACATCATCCCCGTGTGCTGAGAAAAGTAGCCAAACACGGCGGTTCTAAAAGTCGTCATTACCAAAAACGAACTAATGGCCGAGACAAACACTGACAGGCCGACAAAGCCGTACATCTTGGTCAAAAAGCCATTTAAACCAGCTTCATTGACGACGCGTCTTCTTTGCTCAGGCTCTGGTGTAGAGTTGAACATAAACTCCCCTTCTTTCGATTGAATTAAGCAGTCAAACTAATTTGACCAATATTGTCTTTTATATAAAAAATGGTAGCAAATGCCACCATTTTCCACAAGCTATTTAATCATTTGCTAACAAACTCTTATACTTATCTTCATATTTTTCGATGTCGCCGGCTCCCATAAAGACAACAACGGCATCATGGTACGCTAAAAGCTTGTCCATAGAGTCCATGTCAATGCCTTCGCTTTGTGGAATCAAGTCTTCCAGATCCTGGCTGGAGACATGACCGGCATTTTCACGAATCGAGCCAAAGATTGGCGTGACAAACGTCTTGTCGGCAGCGCTCAAAGACTGACCAAATTCTTTGAGATAAGCCTGCAGTCGACTGTAGGTATGTGGTTGAAAAACGACCAGTACTTGTTTATCAGGATATTTTTGCCGTGCTGCATCAATCGTCGCCTTGATTTCGCTTGGGTGATGAGCATAGTCATCGATCAGCGTCATATCGCCAACCCGACTTTCGGCAAACCGCCGCTTAACGCCAGAAAAGCTGGCCAGACCTTTAGCAATGTCAGCCAAGTCAACTTTTTCCATGTAGGCAACCGCAATTACGGCCAGACTGTTCAAGACGCTGTGCTCACCATACAGATGGATTTCAAACTCGCCCAGCTTCTCATCCTTAAACCAGGCTTCAAAAGTAGATCCTTGTGGCGTCCGTTGAATATTAACCGCGCGGAAATCGTCTTTTTCACTGGTGCCGTAGTAATAGATCGGTACATCCAACTGCAGCTTGCGCAGATTTTCATCATCACCCCAGGCAAAGACGGCTTTTTTGACCTGTTTGCCATACGTTTCAAACGAATCGCGCACGTCATCGATATTCTTAAAGAAATCAGGATGATCAAAATCAATATTGGTCATGATGGCATAGTCTGGATGATAGGCCAAGAAGTGATCCCGGTATTCATCGGCTTCAAAGACAAAGAAGCGCGAGTCAGGCGTGCCAACCCCTTCACCGTCTCCGATCAGATAGGTCGTTGGCGCAACTGAGCTCAAGACGTGGGAAAGCAGCGCCGTCGTACTAGTCTTGCCATGGGCTCCGGCAACGCCAATGCTGGTATACTGCTCAACTAATTCTTCAACCGTGGCGGGATAGCTTTGAACCTTGTCGCCCAGTTCCTTGGCCCGCACGATTTCAGGCTGGTCATCGCTAAAGGCGTTTCCTTGCACGATCGTCATCCCTGGCTTGATGTTGGCTGGATCAAAATCGTGAATCTGAATGCCGGCTTGTTCCAATGGTGCCTGCGTAAAGGTTTCTTTTTCAATATCTGAGCCTTCAACATGGCAGCCGCGATCATGCAGCACCCGTGCCAAAGCAGCCATCCCGGTTCCCTTGATGCCTACAAAATAATAATTCTTTTCCATAATGCCGTTTTTCCTTTCCTTGCCGCCAACTAGGCAAACAGCTGATTGCCGCGCGCAAAGTCAAAAGCATCGCCAGCTTGACCAAAATCATCAGGCAGAATCAAACAGCCAGGCTTTTGCGGAGCATTTTTCAAGTTCAGTTCACGAGCTGCACAGATCATCCCATTACTTGGCACGCCAACCAGTGCACCTGGCCAGATAATCTGACCGCTTGGCATCATGGCGCCAACCTTGGCAACAACGACCTTAACGTGTTCGGCAATGTTAGGCGAGCCGCAGACAATCTGAACTTTCTGATTGCCCAAGTCAACTTGCGTAATGTGCAGATGATCCGATTTTGGATGCTTGGTCATGGATTCAACATAGCCGATAACAAACTTTGGCGTTTCATCAGCCGTTAATTTTTCATCAAAACCAGCTGCTTGAATCTTTTCATTCAGCTTTTCGACCTGATCCTCGCTCAAAAAGACCTGACCGTTTTGCTCCTTGAGTTCTGGCAATACCTCACTGGCTTTCAGAAAATTGTAGCCCAGCAGACTGCCATCCTGAGCACTGACGATCTGAACTACGCCTTGATTTTGCTTGACGTTTTGATCAGCGGCCTGACCAGTTACGACTACCAAAACATCACCCATCTCATTTGGGTTATAGCTTGAAATTAACATCAAAAATCCTTCCCTTGGCATCGCTTTGCAACGGTGCTAAAAATTCTTTTTCGCTTCGTCAAAAACTTTTGACAACCAGACTAAATTGTACCACACAACCCGTGCTCATGACCCCAGTCCATCAAAAAATGGCGACTTGCCGGCCGCCATTTTTGCTTATTTTAAATTACTCAAGAAATCCTCGACCTGCTGCTTGGTCTTGCGGTCTTTGTTGACGAACCGGCCAATTTCTTGACCATCACGGTAGGCAATAAAGCTTGGAATGCCCATGACGTTTAGTTCGGTTGCCAAATCCAGATTTTCATCACGATCAACGGTATAAAACTTAAAATCGGCAAAATCCTTTTCGACTTCTGGCATGGCAGGCTTGATAAACTGGCAGTCAGGGCACCAGTCAGCAGTAAACATCAAGACGACCTGCCCTTTCAAATATTCCTGCAGCTGTTCAGCATTAACTTTAGGCAAAGCTTCCATCACAGAACACCATCCTTTTACTTATTTTATGTAAGTATAGTCTACTACAAGTTGAAAGACAATGCATAATGATCTGCCTTTGTGTTAAAATTGTTACATCCAATCTACTTTGGGTCAAAATATGGCATAGGCTAAACGAAAGAAGCGATTGAAATGAATGATTCAAATGGTTCACTTAGCCCATGGATGATCCCGCTTACCTTAGGTGCTTCCGGTATTGCGGGCTTCTTTGCCGGCAAGCTGGTGGGCAACCGACGGCGTTCCGCAAACACGATCTTAAAAATGATTACCAATGATTTTAAACGTGAAGGCACGATTGAGGGCAGCTGGATTGATCATCAGCCGATTCCTTATCGTCAGTTTGCCGTGCGGACTTTGGTATATCGCGGTGGCATCCGGCGCTTTGAAGACGATCAGCTGGTCAGCTACGAATTCTTGGCAGATGCCAGTACTGGTACGCTGCTGAAACTAAAGCGCATTGACAATTAAGCAATACAAAAGGCTGTTGGATTTCTCCAACAGCCTTTTTTTGCATCATCTATCTGAACATGATGCATGGCCGATTGTCATTCATAACTGCCGATTATGATTTAATTGGAATCTTTTGATGTAAATTGCACTATAAACTGCGGTCAAAGCAATCAATTTTTACTGAAATTGGAAACATCAATGGCGGAGTGGATGAGCATCGCATTGATGATCTAGATTTATCATTTGGCACAACAACCACTTACTCAGCCAAGCTGCACACTATCTTGACCAAACAATGATTTGTCGTATTGAAGCTTAACATTATTTAATGCGTTTATCGCTATTAATGGAGTCAGCATCTGCATCAGCAGTTGAATGGGGTCCTGCCGAAAACATCGTGCACTAAGCGATTTTTCGTGATGCAGCATACTTGATCTGACAAATTATCAACTATTTATCTTTGCTTTTCTAATGTACCCGGACATAATCAGCAGTCATCTTCGGGTTCCCCCCTGAATGACAATTAAAGTATAGCGGTTAAAAACGTTTTGCTCCTATCAAAATCTAACCCTCTTGAGCATGCAAAATTGATAGTTTCTCCGTAAGGTTTTCTGCATAAGCAGTCGTACGCAGGCGATATAGCCTGGTCCGTAAGCGTTCGATTCCTAAAAAAGGATTATCCAAGGTAATTAAAAAACGCTGGTTGTTTGAATTGGCATCCGCCAAAAGCTCCCAAAATTCATGGTCAGCCAAAATCATGCTTTGCGGTACTTGATTGATCTGCTTAAGCTGCTCGGCACTAAAATAACTGCAGCTGCTGATCTGAAGGCGATTGCCAAATTCTTGACGCACCATTTGAGCCACTACTTCATAATCAGCCCGCGATTTGGTAAAGATATATAACGGCGTGGCAGGAAGCTGTTCTTCAATCAGTGGCAGCAACTGTCGCGAAAAATACTTGATCTGATTATCATCAACCAGATCTGACCAATAATTTTGCCGGCACCACCTCATAACGATCACTTTCACCAGCTGATCGGTCAATCTCTGCGACTTGTTTTCCGTTTGATAGTCCAGCTGGCGTTCAATTACCAGATTCTGCAGACCACCCATAAAGTGCAGGCCGAATCCATTAACCGTTTCTTTAAAGGCTGCCGTTTTGATCAGCGGCTCTCCCCATAGCGCGGCAAAAGCATCCGTCAGCTGTCGAATCTCAGGAAGCTGCTGCAGGATCTCGCGAAACGTTGCTCGCTGCAGGCTCCAGGCATCATCACGAAACAGCTCGTTGGCAACCGTTAGATAGACCAGGTATAAATAGTCATGATCAAGCGGCGTCAGTTCAAATGACAATTGCGGCTGCAGATATTCATCAACCATGCGTTCCAATTGCTGATGCGCCTTTTCTCGACAGACCGCCCGCCAGAAATTATCAGTTGGCAATTCCAAAGACTGGTCATGCCGCAACCAGGTCAAAGCAATTAGATGATCAAACATGGCAAATGCTTGCGGCATCTTGTCCAGCAGCGGTTTTACGCCGGGGTTGGCTGCAATGACGAAATTTTTTACGATCTGCTGACTGACTGAACCGAAATCCACGCAGTCAATGCCATAATGACAGCTTAATGCCGCAATCAAGTAGCGCTTGCGATATTCTTGACCGCAGATCTGACCGCGTCGAATCGTCAGACCAACCGTCTGCAAAAAATTTTTGCATTGCCGCTGCAACCGGTAAAAAGTCGGCTCAGAAAAGTAGTGCTCCTGACAAAACGTCGTCACCGAGCGTCCCCGGTGATTGAGCAGATAGGCCATCACCTGCAGTACCTCAGACTTTTGGTAGAGCTGTTTTTTTAGCTCAAACAGCTGACCCGGACTGGTTAAAGAAAGCGAGACAACCGCATCATTGATCTGAATGCATGCTTTCGGCTGCAGTTCTTGATTTAAGGTATTCAGTTCCTTTCTAAGCCGGGGCTCGGGAATTCTGGTCAGCTCTGCCAGATGATGCAGCGTTAGCCCTGAACGATCAAACAGCAAGGTCAGCAGATGAACGCTCACCACAACATCATCTTCCAAAAAACGTTCCAGCATCAGTTGGCACCTTTTTCATGCAGTTTCTTAACCAAGCCGGCAGCACTGCCCTGATCGATTACCAAAACGTTGGCATAGCCCGCTTTCAGTGCTCCCGCGGCGGCCTGCGTCTTAGCTGGATTGGCAATTACCATCACACGCTGCGGAATTTTTTTCAGCTGTTCCAGGTCAATACCGATCGTCCGCTGATTGATCTGTGGTGCTACAATGCTGCCATTTTGATCGATAAAACGCGAAAAAACGTCACCAACCGCATGCTGCTGCAGATACTCCTGCTCAGCTTGACTGAAGTACCCTAAATGAAACAGCAGTGCCGAATCTCGTACCGTTCCGACCGTAAAGACCGCGATATCGGCTTGTCGACCAAGATCCATGATGTATTTGATATGCGTATCCTGCTCAACCAGCTCTTTAGTTTCTTGGTGATCAAAAATAACCGGCAGCGGCAGATACTGTGGCAGCGTGTGAAAAGCACTGGCAAAAGCATTGACGCTTTCAAAGGCATAGTTTTTCTGCTTGGTATTGGCAACGCTGCCCTTTAACTGAACCACCGTGACCCCATGCACGTCTTCAGGTGATAGATGCTGGGCAATGGCATGGATCGTTTTTCCCCAGGCCAGCCCAATTGTGTCATCATCCTTAACGATTGTCTCGATGTATTCGGCAGCAGCCGCACCAACCAGTTCCAACAGCTCGCCACTGGCTGTCATCTCTGAAGGTACAACAATGACTTGATCTAAATGATAATAGTCCTTTAGCTCCGCGGCTAGCTGCTGAGTCGAAACCAACGGATTGCTGATCTTAATCTGGACAATCCCGCTTTCCCGTGCGTATTGCAGCAATCTTGATACCGTGGGCCGTGAAAGATTCAACTCGGCTGCGATTCTACTCTGCCGCCAGTCATTTTGATAATAGAGCTGCGCGACTTTAACGCTTAAAGCCCGCTTATCAGTTTCATCAATCATTATTCCCATCCACTTTCTGATTTTGTGCTGTTTATATCAATTCTACTAAAGAAAAGACGGCCCGTCAGTAACGGACCGTCTTTTTTAGTAATCGATCATATATCAATCAGCTTGGACAATCGCCGTTTCCAGACTGATTTTGATCATGTCGTTAAAGGTCTTTTCACGTTCAGCGGCCGTTGTTTTTTCTTGACTGCCAAATAGCAGATCACTGACCGTCAAAACCGAGAGCGCTCTAAAATGCAGTTTGGCTGCCAACAGATAAAGTCCTGCTGATTCCATTTCTGTACCGATCACGCCATAATCAGCCAGCTTCTTCATATCAATATCATCATTGTAGAAACGGTCGGCAGCAAAGATATCGCCAACCTTAGGCTCAATCCCCATGTTCTTAGCCACGTGATAAGCCGTGTCAAGCAGCTTAAAATCAGCTAACGGGGCAAAGTGAACGCCAGCTGCAAACGAGTTGGCAACGACTGCCGAATCAGTTGAAGATCCCGAGGCTAAACAGACATCCCGCAGCTTGACGCCGGGAGCCATCCCACCACAGGATCCGACCCGGATAATCGTCTTGACGCCATAAAAACGTACCAGTTCATTGATATAGATCGACATGGAAGGAATTCCCATCCCCGATCCTTGAACCGAGATGCGATGGCCCTTGTATTCGCCTGTGTAGCCAAACGCGTTGCGCACGCTGTTGACCTGTTTAACGTTGGTCAGGAAATTTTCGGCAATATATTTAGCCCGCAGCGGATCCCCTGGCAGCAGAACCGTTTCAGCATAATCACCATTTTGTGCTTCAATATGTGGCGTACTCATTGGAATTCCTCCTCGTATTTTATAAATAATTCCTATTCGATCGTCTCGTGAATCAAAGTTGGCTGCTGAGCTGACTCTTTAATCGCAACGGCTTGATCCAGCAGTTCTTTGACGTCATCAATATCTTCACAGTTGCTCCAGATCGTCATGATTGATTCGCCTTTTTGAACCGAATCGCCAATCTTTTTATGCAGCTCAATCCCAACCGCATAGTCCAGCTGATCATCGGCTTTTTGACGACCGCCGCCCATCAGCATGCTGGCCATTCCAATCTCATCTGCGGTCAGCTTGGCAATTACGCCGCCTTTTTGAGCAGGATATTCAATTTGATACTTGGCATGCGGCATCAGCGAGTAGTCGTCAACCACGTTTGGATCACCATGCTGAGCCTTGATCATTGCCTTAAAGCGAGCCAGTGCCGAACCATCAGCAATCGTCTGTTCCAATTTGGCGCGGGCTTCTGCCAGACTGGCCGCCTGCTGTCCCATCACGACCATACGGCTACCCAGTTCCAAGACCAGCTCCAGCAGATCTTTTGGTCCTTTGCCCTTTAAAAGATCCAGCGTCTCTTCAATTTCCAGCGTGTTGCCGATTTTGGATCCTAAAGGCTGATTCATATCTGAGATCACGGCTTCACACTTCAATCCAGCCTGCTTGCCGATTGCTACCAATGCTTTAGCCAGTTTCACGGCGGAGTCCTCAGTCTTCATAAAGGCCCCGGCACCAGTCTTAACATCAATTACCAAAGCATCGGTCCCAGAAGCCAGCTTTTTGCTCATAATTGAACTGGCAATCAATGGAATGGAATCAACCGTATCGGTAACGTCACGCAGAGCATAGATCTTTTTATCAGCTGGCGCGACGTCACGCGTTGCCCCAACGATTGCCAGCTTTTCTTCAGCAACCTGCTTGATGAAATCCTGCTCGCTTAATTCAACTTGAAAACCTGGAATAGCCTCCAGCTTGTCTAATGTTCCACCTGTATGGCCAAGTCCGCGACCTGAGATCATTGGTACCGGTATTCCCAGTGCGGCGACCATCGCAGCTAGTGGCAGACTGGTTTTATCGCCCACGCCGCCAGTTGAATGCTTGTCAACTTTAATCCCAGGAATCTTAGACAAATCAAGCCGCTCACCAGAATGCATCATTTTCATTGTCAGCTGCGTCTGTTCACGATCCGTCATCCCCTGAAAATAGATCGCCATCAGCAAAGCACTGATTTGATAGTCAGGCAGCGAGCCGTCGACCACGCCATCAACAAAGAATTGCAGCTGTTCATCGCTCAAAACGCCGCCATTGCGCTTTTGGTCAATTACATCCACCATTCGCATGATGAATCCCCCTTTATAATTAGCTAGTTTTCAATCGTTGATAAAAAGCTCGTGCCAACCTGATTGCCGGTAACACCAAAGTTTTCCATGATCGTTGCACCCAAATCGGCAAACGTATCACGCGTTCCCAGCGACTGGCCTGGGTGCCTCATTGACGGCGAGTAGGCCAGCAGCGGCGTTACCTCTCTGGTATGGTCGGTACCGCGGAAGCAAGGATCATTGCCATGATCTGCCGTGATCAAAAGCAGATCGTCTTCCCGCATGTTTTCAAGTACCGTTCCCAAGCGCTGGTCAAAGTCCATCAAAGCCTTGCCAAAGCCCTCTGGATTGCGCCGGTGACCATACATGGCATCAAAGTCGACCAGATTGACAAAGCAGAAGCCATGAAAATCTTCTTTCATTACATGGTCAACGTGATCCATGCCATCCATATTGCTTTCGTTGTGATAGCCTTCCGTAATGCCATGACCAGAGAAAATGTCGTTGATCTTGCCAATTCCAATGACGTCCAGACCAGCTGCCTTCAAATGATCCAGATCAGTCTCACCGGTTGGCTCCAAGCTGAAGTCATGCCGGTTAGCCGTTCTGACAAAGTGATCCTTGTCTGGGCCAACGTATGGTCGTGCAATAATCCGGCCAACCGTGTATTCAGGACCATTGACCAGTGTCCGCGCATAACGGCAGATGCGGTAGAGCTCTTCAACCGGAATCACGTCTTCATGCGCCGCAATCTGCAGCACTGAGTCGCCCGAAGTGTAGACGATCAAATCACCGGTTTTCATCTGCTGCTCGCCGTAGTCATGGATAACCTCCGTCCCTGAATATGGCTTGTTGACAATCACCTTACGACCAGAAAAGGCTTCCAGTTTTTGAATGATGCTGTCAGGAAAACCGTTTGGGAACGTTGACAACGGCTTTTTAACCGGCAGCTCCATCATTTCCCAGTGACCATCCATACTGTCCTTACCGGCCGAAATCTCAGCCATCTTGCCAAAGCAGCCCATTGCTGGATCAGCTGTCGGCACGCCTTGAATCGGATCGGCCGGGCGAATGTTGCTCAGTCCCAGTTTGGCTAAGTTAGGCAATGCCAGCTTGCCTTGATACCATTTGCCAATGTGGCCTAAGGTATCGGCACCATCATCACCAAACTTCAATGCATCAGGTGCCTCGCCAATCCCTACAGAATCCAAAACAATGCCAAATACTCGTTGATACGTCATAATCTTTCCTCCCCTGAATCGATCTTAAGCGACGTTTCAAACCAATTTTATTGCCGAGCAGCTTCTTCTAGAATTTGGACCGAAGCGGAAACTCCCAAGCGGTTTGCTCCTGCTTCGATCATTGCATAGGCTTCATCTAAATGATGAATACCACCCGAAGCCTTGATCTTAAAGTCGGGGCCAACTGCCTTGCGCATCAATGCCACATCTTCAGCTTTGGCACCGCCAGTTGAAAAGCCGGTTGAGGTCTTAACAAAATCGGCTCCGCCAGCTACCGTCAGCTTAGAGGCAATCGTTTTTTCCTCATCAGTCAACAGGCAGGTTTCAATGATTACCTTCAAAAGCTTGTGGTGAGCGTGGACAGCTTGGGCAACCTCGCGAATATCCTGCTCAACGATTTCTTGGTGACCAGATTTCAATTCACCAATGTTGATGACCATATCAATCTCATCAGCACCGTTTTCGATGGCATCAACTGCTTCGGCAACCTTGATCTTAGTCGTGGAAGCCCCCAGCGGAAAACCAATGACCGTGCAGGTGTTGACATCCGTATCCTTCAAGCGATCAGCAGTGTGCTTGACCCAATATGGATTGATGCAGACTGAAGCCGTGTTGTATTTGATAGCTTCGTCAATGCATTGGTCGATCATTGCTTGAGTGGCGTTTGGCTTGAGCATCGTGTGGTCCATGTATTTGGCTAGTTGTGCTACTGTAAGTTTCATTTTTGTAACCCCTTTCATTAGTGAACGCTTTTACTATACCACGTTTTGAAATAAATTCCATACTTTTATAGAAATTATTTTCCTAAATTGCATAAATAATTTTTAAAAGCAATTAAAAACGGCTCTGCCATGGGAGTTATCCTGTGACAAAGCCGCTTAAAATACAATCTTCTTTGATTGGCATTCAACGCTTTCTGCAGTTGATAAAAATTCAGCCACATCTTTTATTCAATAAATTCTGCATAATGATATACGATAAAATCATCATTACCTGCTTTCCCGCAAACGATTGGTATCGTTAAATCTGCCAGGCAGCTCCGCAAAATAACCAAACCAAAAATCTGGCAGTGATGTTGAATCAATGCCAGACTGTGCCGTTTCAATATTTAAGCAAAGTGAGCCTTCAGTTTGTAGATTGGCTGCCCTTTTGCCGCAAATTTTTGTTCATATTCCGTTTCAACGTTATTTTCATTTTCATCACTATGATGCAGATCCAGCCAGACACCATCATACTGCATGCCATAATTATTCATGCTGACCAGTGAAAACTCAAAAAAGCCCATGTTGTCAGTCTTTAACTCAATCGTTCCCTTTGGCACCAAAACCTTTTCATAGTTTGCCAAAAAGGTCTTGTAGGTTAATCGACGCTTGGCATGGCGCGATTTAGGCCAAGGATCGGAAAAGTTCAAAAACAGCCGATCGATCTCACCGTCCGCAAAAAACTCATCCAAACCCGCTCCATTGGCACAGATAAACTGCAGGTTTGGCAGTTCTTCATCTTCCAGCGACTTTTTCAAGGCAATCCCAGCCACGGTGGAAACCACGTCTAAACCGATAAAATTAACTTCCGGATGCGCCTTGGCCATGCCGATTGCAAACTGCCCCTTGCCCATGCCGACTTCAAGCCAGATTGGCTGCTCTTTGGCAAAACGGCTCTGCCACTTGCCTTTAAATTGAGCCGGATCAGTGGTGATTTTTTCAGGATGGGCCTCAATCAGTGGTTCTGCCCATTTTTTGTGTTTTACTCGCATTGGTTATCCTCACTTTTGCATTTTCTTTTTGAAATAAAAATTAATCAGCCAGTACAGCTCCAGACCGCCTAGAATCAGACAGCTCAATAGACTCATCCAGTCAAATTCAGTACCAAGACTGGCCAAGATCAGCAGCAGACCCAAGCTGATCATGACCTTTTTTAAAAGCGCCTGGAAATCAGTCAGCTGCGTTGTTTGCTCAATCGGGTAGAGATGGGTAAAGACATTGTTTTGGTAATGCTGTGCAAATGGCATCAGCTGCATGGCAATCAAATAAATAAACAGCAGTGCCAGTAAGCAGCGCAGCCAGCCCAATGGCACGAAGAATACGATCAGCATCCCGACGATCGTCAATCTGCCTACCAGGCTGCTGGTTTCCGTATCCCGCAAAAAGCCGCGTGCGTATAGGTAAGACCAGGCATGATCAGGAATCGTCAGCCAGTGAATCAAGCCATTGGCCCAAGTTCGCCGCTTGATCCCACCTTTAACACTGGGCACGTCGGTAAACAGATTAAAGAAACGATAGACGTCATACATCCGCTTCTGCTCGGCATCAACGGCCGCTCGCCAGTCCAGATCCTGCTTTTGCAACCCAATCTTAATGACCAGATAGATCAGTACCGCGCTCCCGCAGCCCCAAACCGGCGCAATCAGCCAGCTGAGCATACCGATTAAAAGCGGTGCGATCCATTGTCCCAGCCGTAATTGCTTGGCATGCCGCGACCATTGCAGACTCAACTGGGCTTTGGCCAATTCCATCCAGGAAAGCTTAGCAACAAAGCCTGCCAAGAGCAATTCCAAAATGGTTAGCGCGGTCAGTCTGATGTCAATCAGAGCTAAGGGCAGCGCGATAATCAAAAGCCCCAGCGACATCAGCTCGCCCAATATTAGACTGTATAAAAACGCCTGGTTGAGGTATTTCTTGATGCCATCAGACTGCGGCAGCAAAAATACGGGATCGGCTGGTTTCAGCAAAGTAGCAAAGCGGCCGACCTGCATTGCCAAGACGAACCATAAAATCAAAAGCCAGCGAATCCACCATATGCCAGGGCTGAGCGTCTTGAGCCATTGCGCATAGGTATAGGCCAGTGCGCCAATCATAAAGAACAGCGCAATCGTGAATTGGTCATTAAATACCAGCCGCCAATACTTCATCAGCCGCAGCAGATGGGCTTGCCGCCGTTTCTTAAAAAGACTATTCATCGCTCTCATCCCTTGCCAAGCGCAGATAAATGTCATCCAGCGTTTCTCCGGCGCCAGCGGCTTTTTGCTGCAGTTCCTTTAGCGTACCATGCGCCTTTACCTGACCATGTGCCAGCAGAATAAAGCGATCACAGTAGCGCTGCGCCGTGTCCAAAACGTGCGTCGACATCAAGATACCTGCTCCCTGTGCCTTTTTTTCCTCAATCAGATTCAACAGATCATGAACTGCCAGTGGATCCAGGCCATAAAACGGCTCATCGACAATGAACAGCTTGGCGTCCGTCATAAAAGCACTGACGATCATGACTTTTTGCTTCATCCCCTTGGAAAAGTTGGCCGGAAACCAGTCCAGCTTATTGTCCAAGCGAAAGATTTTCAGCAGCTGATGGGCTTTTTGCCAAGTCAGATCTCGATCCAGGCCATATGCCAGCATCGTCAGTTCCAAATGCTCTTTTAGCGTCAGCTCATCATACAGGATCGGCGTTTCCGGCACATAGGCGATTTGACGCTTATAAGCCGCGGCGTTTTCCTGCAGATTTTGACCATTTAAAATAATTGATCCTGAAAACGGCCGCAGCAAGCCGATAACATGATTGATCGTCGTTGACTTGCCGGCCCCGTTTAAACCGATCAGGCCGACCAGTTCGCCTGGCTGCACGTTAAAAGAAACGTCTTTTAAAACCGGCAGCTGAGAATAGCCACCCGTTAAATGTTCAACTTCCAGCGCCATTGTCATCCCTTCTTTGTCTTTCTTGCTTGCCTAACCGAGTAATTATACCATACTGATTATAATCGACTAAGGGTGCAGTTTTTGGAAAATTCGTTTATACTTAAAAAAAATTGAAAAGAGGTATTCTCAGAATGGAAGATTGTATTTTTTGCAAGATTATCAATGGTGAGATTCCTAGCTACACGGTCTACGAAGATGATGTCGTCAAAGCCTTTTTGGACATTTCGCAAAACACGCCTGGCCACACGCTGGTCGTACCAAAAAAGCACGTTCAAGACATCTTTGAATATGACTCTGACTTGGCAGCTGCCGTATTTAGCCGGCTGCCAAAGATTGCCCGGGCCATTCGCGACTCCAACCCTGACATCAAGGGCATGAATATTTTAAACAACAATGGCGCCGTAGCCTACCAGTCCGTTTTCCATTCCCACATTCACCTGATTCCGCGCTACAGCGACCAAGATGATTTTGGCATTACGTTTTCGGACAACTCGGGCCAATATGATGAGCAGAAGTATCAAGCTGTTCAACAGGCGATTATCGATCAATTCGGTGACTAGTCATGTTCGACGACTTCAAAAACGCTGGTCGCGACACTTTAAGCGCCGCTAAGAATCTCCAGATGCAGCTGGTTAAACTTAATCAGAGCGTGATCAAGCTGAATCAGGCAATGGATGGCGTCAGTGAGTTTACCCGCGCTGCCCAGCATGCCATTGATCTTTGGCAGTTTAAAAATGAGCCGCGACTGATCAAGATTCAAAAACTGTTGTCAAAATATCAAGCATAGCCAAAATGGGACCCCCTGCCTTTAGACAAGGAGTCCCATTTTAATTTTTCCAATGCTGCCAAAAAAGGATTGCATATCAGATGCAATCCTTTTTGATTAATTGCTGGAGCTGGAAGCCGAGCTCGAACTCTTGCTGGAGCTGGAAGTCGAGCTGGTTGAACTGGAGCTGGTCGTCAAGTATTCATCCAAGATGTTCTTCAAGTCGCTGTCCTTGATTGAAACATTGCCCTTCTTCAGAACCTTGGAGACAACGTTTTGCAGGAAAGTCGAATCATTCATGTTTTCTTCGACGATCTGCTGCTTCAATTGAGCGATGTGGTTGCTCTTCTTACCCTTGGCTGGGTGCTTGATCATGTAGATGACCTGGTAGCCGCTGTCGGTTTTGACCGGCGTCGTCGTGTATTCGCCAGTCTTAAGCTTAAAGGCTGCCTTCTTGTAAGCTGAGTCAAGCGAGGTATCAGTGTTGTCAAAGGCTGCTACCTTACCACCATTGCTCTTGTTTGAAGTATCCGTTGACTTTTCCTTGGCCAGTTTCTTGAATGCCTTGTACTTGTCGCCGGAAGTGTTGTTCAGCTCGTCAATGATTGCCTGAGCATCAGACTTTGAGCCAACCAGGATCTCTGCTGTCTGAACCTTTGGCTGGTACTTCTTCCATTGCTTGTTCAAAGCCTTGTTGGAGAAGTTGGAGTAGTGGCGAACGGCCGCTTGCAAAAGCAGGTTGGAGCGAATCTGCTGCTTAAGCGTCTTGGTAGTCAGGCCATTTTGCTGCAGAACGGTTGAGAATGATGAACCGTATTGCTTCTTGTAGGCATTGTATTCACTGCTGACCTTGCTCTTGGAGACTTGCGAGCCATACTGCTTTTCCAGTACCTTATCCAAGATCATCTGCTGCAGCACCTGCTTACCAGCAGAAGTCTGCTTCATGCTGCTGTAGTATTCGCTTTCGGTAATCTTGCCACCGCTAGTCGTTGCAACAGCCTTATTGCCACAGGCGGCCAATGGCAGCATTAAAGAAATTCCGGCTAAAATCGCCAAAGCTTTTTTCTTTGCGTTCACTAAATTACACATCCTTTAGTTTATTAAGAATTTACTCGTGATAAATTTACCAATCTAATATAACACAACCGATCCCAGATTAAACCCGGCTTAGACAATGTTTAGCTTTTCTTCAAAGTTTCTTCATTGGTCGGTCGATAAAAGCGGCGATTATCCAAGCTGAACAAACGATCCGTATACTCGCCAGGCGCGGTTTGCTTCAAAGCCGTCTGAATCGTCATGATTGAGGCATCCAATTCATCTAGCTGATGCAGAATCTCGGCTTCCAAAAGCTGGGGCCGCGCCGGTGAGCCATATTCCAGCAAACCATGATGAGAAAGAATCATATGCCGCAGCAGAATTACCTTGGGTGCCTCGGGATCAAGGTCCAGCTCGTCACAGGCCTGCACGATCTCGCCGTCCAGAAGCGAGATATGCCCAATCAGGTTCCCCATCACGGTATATTGAGTCGCGATCGGTCCGCTCAGCTCAATGGTCTTGCCCAGATCATGCAGCATTGCCCCAGTATAAAGCAAGGCAGCATTGATTCCCGGATACTGGGCCGCAACCGAGCGCGCCAGCCGCAGAATTGACAGCGTGTGAAAGGCCAGACCGCCTACAAAAGCATGATGATTGCTCTTGGCTGCTGGATAGGAGAATAGTTTGTCGCCGTGCTTGCTAAACAGGTGCCCGGCAATCTTTTTCCAAACCGGTTCATCAATCAGATCAAAAAACTCGCGAAAACCTGCTTTTAGCTGGGCCGTCGTTTCTGGAGCCCGCGGAACGAACAGCAGCGGATCATGCGGCTCATCGTCACCAGCCAAACGAATTGTTTCAATCTTGATCTGGGGCCGGTCGCGATACGTTTCGCGCTGTCCTTTAACGCTGACGACTTTGCCAGCCTGCAGTTCGGCAATATCTTTTGGTGACGCATCCCAGCGCATTCCGCCAATCTCACCGGAAGCATCAGCCAAAGTCAGTGCCAGGTAAGGCTTACCAGCACTGGTAGTCTTAGCTGCTGCTTCTTTGATCAGGGCAAAAAGCTGCATTTCCTCGCCATCTTGGTATTGAGCAATCAATTTGGCCATTTTTTCACCGCCTTTAAAAAACGGAACCGCAAGCTACGATTCCGTTTTAAAAACTATTTTTCCGCGCCGCCGTTTTGTTCCGGCATAGCTTCGCGATACAGTTCCGCAATTGGTGCCGTAATCGTCTTGCTGATCTGTTGAATCATGTCGTCAAGCTGGCGTTCTTTAACCATCAGATTTTTAATGGCGTCTTTTTGACCAACTTCTTTAGCCAAGTCTTGAACTTCCTTGATTTCTTCTTCCGTCAGCTGAGTGCCTTGCATTTGCTTTTGTTGAGCCTGCATCTGCTTTTCTTGGAATTTTTGGAAAGTACCAAATGCATCCTCATCCTTTTTAAGTTCTGCAAAAGCTTCCTTCAATGCTTGGAATTCCTGCGTTTCCCGCATTTGGCGCTCCATTTCGTTTGCCGTGTCGTAGATATTGACAACCATAATCGGCCTACCTCCTATAATTCATTGCTTTTTAGATTGTAACATTATGCACCGCTTAAGGCAAAGCTACTGAAACATCGACTGCAAAGAGCTCCACCAATCGCTGGCCTTTTGCTTGAGCGTGCTGCCGCTGTCGTTTAAGTTGTTGGCAAAACTGCTCCACCAACTGCTGCTGGCCTTATTTTGCTTAGCCGTAGCCTTGGCCTGCGCATCCTTGACCGTAAACTGCGTGCCGGCTGTTTCTGGCAGAATCGCACTCATTTCAGCCTTGTAGAGCACGCTGATGTTTTTGCTGGTAACGTCTGTGAGCTGCTGAGACTCAGTCGTACTGTCATAGCCTTCCCAGGTTGCAACGACAATGTCTGGCGTATAGCCGACAATCCATTTGTCGCGATCACCATCGCCAATTCCCGAGTCAGTCGTCCCAGTCTTGCCGGCCAGCTTATAGCCGTCTGGTTTAGCCGATACCCCAGTTCCATGATTGAAGACGCCCAACAGCATGCTGGTCATCTCGTTGCTGATCTTTTTAGAGATGATCTGCTTAGCGGGTTTGGCTCGATAACGCTTGATCACTTTGCCGTTTGCATCCTCGATCTTGACGATATAGTGCGCAGTTGGCAATTTACCGCCATTGGCAAAGACCGAGTAGGCACGGGCCATCTGCTGAGGCGACACGCCGTTTGACATCCCACCCAGCGCTAAAGCCAGATTCTTGTCGCTCTTTTCAACCGGCAGTCCAAACTTCTCAGCCATCTGGTAGCCGGCATTGACGCCAATCTTGTTCAAAAGCCAGACTGCTGGAGCATTGAGACTCTCATACAGCGCTTTGTACATTGGCACGCTGCCGCTGTACGTGTTGTCATAGTTTTTCGGCGTATAGTGATTGCTGCCATAAGACGTCTTTTTGTCCTGCAGCGTTGAGTCATAGAAATATCCTTTTTCCAGTGCTGGTGTGTAGACGACAATCGGCTTAATGGTTGATCCAGGCTGCCGCCGCATTTGGGTTGCCCGGTTGTAGCCTCTAAAGACGTGCTTGCCGCGACCGCCAACGACTGCCGTTACTCCGCCAGTCTTGGGATCCATGGCAATTGAGGCTGATTGAACCATCGTTGAGCCGGTGGAGCTGTCTGGGAAGTTGCTGTCGTCATCGTAGGTATCCTGCATGGCCTTTTGCTGATTTTGATTCAGCGTTGTGTAGATCTTGTAGCCATTGTTCATAATGTCTTTTTCTGACAGATGGTAGGTATTGACGGCCTCGCTGATTACGGCGTCAAAGTAGTATGGATACTTATAGGTGTCAGGACTGGTATAGCCATTGGTAATCGTTAGCGGTGTCTTTTTATAGGCATCAGCCTGCGACTGGGTCAATTTCTTGTTTTCGACCATCAGCTGCAAGACCACGTTCCGCCGTGACTTGGTGGCAGCCGGGTGCTTGACGGGATCATAAATTCCTGGCGAGGTCAGCATCCCTGCTAGCGTGGCCGCCTGGGGAACCGTTAATTCGCTGGCGTCTTCGTTAAAATAACGCTTGGCCGCGTCCTGCACGCCCCAGACGCCATTGCCAAAGTAGGCATTATTGAGATACATAGTGAGAATCTGTTTTTTGGAGTATTGATTCTCAACTTCAATCGCAATGAAAATTTCCTTGGCTTTCCGCGAAAAGGTCTGTTCCTGACTCAAAAAGGCATTTTTTACCAATTGCTGGGTCAAAGTCGAACCCCCGCCTGAAATATAGTCACGACCCAACAGCTTGTTTTTGACCAGCAGCAGTGCCGCCCGTCCCAAGCCGCGAACCGAGAAGCCGTGCTCTTGATAAAAGCGGCGATCCTCAGTTGACAGCACTGCGTCAGGTACGTTTGCAGAGATCTTGCTAAGCTTAACGTAGGTTCCCTTTTGCGAATAAAGACTGCCGGCCGACTTACCCTTGCTGTCGTAGATCATGGTCGGCTGTTCCAATCGTCGCTCCAGATCCTTAACATTGGCTGTCTTGGCAACAAACGTCAAATAGATGCTGATCACCAAAAACAGCGACATTAGGACAACGATAATCCAGCGCGTCAGCTGAAAACGATGCCATAAATACTTAAAACGCGTCCAAAAAGCATGCCAGGTCTTGCCCAGCCAGGCTTTAAAACGTAATTTCCAATCAGATGTTGGTTGTTTCATTTAAATTTTCCTCATGTTTGAAATTCACCACGTAATTTTATCACAATCAGTCCTTTTTGGTATCAGTCGCCAAGTCAGTCCATTAAAACTTATCCAAAACGCAAACAATCATGCCTAAGACTTACCATTGAAAATCAGCTCCGGTATCGTCAATTTATCAAAAAAGCTCCTCACTTCAGTCATTGAAGCAAGGAGCTTTCTTGATTGATTTGATCTGGTCAGAATCGATAATCGTCTAGCTTTGATTGCCAGCAACTGTCAGCCATTAAGCCATTGAGACTGACTACATCTCGTCTGGAGCCTTAACGCCCAACAGTGCCAGAGCAGACTTCAAAACATCGCTGACTGCTTGAACCAGTGCCAGCCGCGCCAGCTTTTGGTCGTCGTCAACCAGGATCCGCGTATGAGCGTAGTATTGGTTGAAGGCTTTGGCCAGTGACAGAGCGTACTTGCCGATCAGGGATGGGTCGTACTTAATGGCAGCCCGCTTGATCGTTTCTTGGTATTGTCCCAAAAGCTTGATGATGTTCCATGATTCTTCATCATTAAGCTTCAAGTCGGCACCGGCAAGATCTGGGTTGCCCGCCTTGCGCAGCAGACTCTCAGCCCGAGCATGCGCATATTGAACGTAAGGACCGGTTTCACCTTCAAACTTAACGGCATCTTCCAGCTTGAAGTTGATTGAGTTGGTCCGTTCGTTCTTCAAATCATGGAAGACGATTGCGCCGACGCCGACTTCTTGAGCAACTTGATCGGCATTGGCCAGGTCAGGGTTCTTTTCGGCAATTTGTTGACGAGCCAGTTTGATGGATTCGTCCAGCACTTCTTCCAGTTGAACGACATTACCCTTCCGCGTTGACATCTTCTTACCATTCAGCGTCATCAGACCAAATGGAATATGGTGAATCTGCTTAGACCAGGTAAAGCCCATCGTCGCCAGCGTGGCCTTTAATTGTTGGAAGTAGTAGCTTTGTTCGGCACCAACAACATAAAGCGACTGTTCAAAGCCGTACATCCGCTTTCTGAACAGGGCCGTAGCCAGGTCACGCGTCATGTACAGTGTTGAGCCGTCTGACTTTTGAACCATGGCTGGATTCAAGTCGTACTTGGACAGGTCAACGATGCCGGCACCACGACTCTTTTGCAGCAGGCGCTTGTCGTTGAGCAGCTGCAGGATTTCATCCATCTTGTCGTTGTAGAAAGCTTCACCATTGTAGGAGTCGAATTGAACGTCCAGCATATCGTAGACCTTCATGAAACGCTTCAAAGATTCAGCCCGGAACCACTTCCACAGACGAACGGCTTCTTCATCGCCATCTTCCAGCTTCCGGAACCATTCACGACCAGCTTCGGCATATTCTGGGTGTTCGTCGGCTTCCGTGTTGATCTTAACGTAGTATTTTTGCAGCGTATTGATTGGGTCAGCCTTGACAGCTTCTTCATCGCCCCACATTTCGTAGGCGGCCATCAGCTTACCAAATTGGGTCCCCCAGTCGCCAAGGTGGTCAATCTTGATTGGGTTGTAGTTAACCTTCTTCATGATGTTGGCAATTGCGTTACCGATAACCGTCGAACGCAGGTGACCCATACTCATTGGCTTGGCAATGTTTGGTGAAGACATGTCGATCGTAACGTTGGCTTGGTGACCAAGATCCAAGTCACCGTAATGTTCTGGGTCAGCCAAGATTTCCTTTAAGATCCCTGCACCGACATTGGCCTTGTCCAAAAAGAAGTTGATGTATGGACCAGCTGCAACGACTTTTTCAAAACCAGTTTGGTCGATCTTTTCAATCAATTCACCAGCAATCATTTGTGGTGCCTTGTGCAGCTCCTTAGCCAAAAAGAAGGTTGGGAAAGCGTAGTCCCCGTTCTTGCTGGTTTTTGGCCGTTCCAGCTTGTTCTTGATGTCTTCAATGCTCATATCTGGCAATGCAGTCTGCAGCGCCGTAGCAACCTGTGTCTTTTCGTCCATGTTTAACCTCCTAAATAAAAAAACGTCTCCAACGAACCCCAAAGTCCATTAGAGACGAGAAATTTCCCGCGGTACCACTCTAGTTGAATGTGCAACATTCCACTCAAATGATATTTAAATGTCTTACCAAAGCGCGTTCAAGAGACCAGCTGCACCTGCCTTCCAGCAACGCAGGCTCGCTTGCCAGCGGCTACCTCTCTAATATTCTTCAGTTTTTTATACAATTTCAGATTATACCAGTTCAATTAAAAAAGGCAAGTTACATGTTTGTTACGAGAATGAATTTTTTCACGCGATTCATCTTCTCAGCTCGTGCGTTTTTAAGATGCCGAATCTTTCAGTCGGGCGATCCGTTTTTCCAATGGCGGGTGCGTATCAAACAGCTTCATCAGCCAATTTCCTTGCTTGGCATTAAAGCAGATGGCATTGGTGGCCGCATCGTCAGTTGGCATCTGGTGATCATCATTTTTCAATTTCTCAAGTGCACCGATCAAGCCACTAGGATCACGCGTTATTTCTACTGACCCGGCATCAGCCAGATATTCGCGCTCTCTTGAGATGGCAAAAAACGCGATCTTAGCCAATGGAATCCCAACAATGGCAATCAAACCGCCAACTACTGCCAGGCTGGCCCCGATCATCCAAAAGATCAGCTTGATGATCCCGGCCCTGGTTTTGACGCTCATCAATCCCAGACCAGCAATCAGCAGCCCCCATCCTGAATAGCGAACCAGCTCAAGCAGCGACATCGCAATCGTGGTAACTCGGATATCATAGTTTTTGATATGCGCCAGCTCATGTCCCAAAACACCGCGCAGTTCTTCGTCATTCATCATTTCAAGCAGTCCGCTGGTTACCGCTAAACTAGCATGCTCAGGGTCGCAGCCGGTTGCAAACGCATTGGGACAGTCAATCGGCAATAGATAGATTTTGGGTATTGGCAATCCACTGGCCAAGCAAAGTTCCGTCACCAGCTCATAAAGACGCGGGGCAGACTTTTCATCGACCTGCCGACCACCATTGATTTTCATCAAAACCGTCGCCGAATGCCAGTAAAACCAAAACCAACCAGCCAAAAGATCCACATCCAATCAGTACCAAATGCCCAAGCAAACACTAAGCCAACCGCCAAAACGATAATTGCCATAAAAATCAGCAGCCAAATCGTATGCCGGCGATTACGAGCAATCTGTTCAAACAGCATTTTTGCTCCCCCCTATGCATTAATTATAATCCAAAAAGGAAACGATCTTACGCCCAGCATTATTTCAAAATATGCAGATAGGTACGTTTGCCCAAACTTGTCTGCTATCTGCATGCTGATGGGAAAGCCGTGGTCCTCATCAAGTCTTTTCAGTTGATGGATGGGAGCTGTTACTATAAATTCAGTCGTCAGCTGTTTTTATGATCATCAGCGAACTGCCTTTGTGAAGAAAATAGAGACTTAATCGGCTATTGGCCTAGAGATTACCTACTATTACATCCTATTACATCGCTTTTTTGAAAAAAGTAGGTAATGAGATTTTCGTCAGATGTTTTATACAAGATTTTCTGCATAATAATCGTCATGATGGCAGTCAACTAATCTGCCAACGAGACATCACGGTTTTAAATAAGACATTCCAATATCGATCAACCAAGTCTGCCGGTGAGCCATCACCGTTTAATGTGATTCAATCGTAATCGGACAAACCCGCTATTTAAAATTATCGGATAAATAAAAAAGGAATGAGCAGTCTGCTCATTCCTTTCAACTAAGCGGGTAACGAGAATCGAACTCGCGACACAACCTTGGGAAGGTTGGGTTTTACCACTGAACTATACCCGCAAAAGCTAAGTAAAAATAACTTACTTAGCAAGTATACCTCATTAATTTAAAAATGTCATCAAGTAATTTGATTTTTTCAAACTAATTCTTGTCGGCTGGCTTTTCAATGCGTACCTTTGAAGAGCGTCGTGCCCGCGTCGCCTTCTTACCAGTCGTCTTTTTAGCCTCTTTTTCGGCTTCTTCTTTCTCTGCCTCCACTTCGGCTTCCTTGTCTTCTGCCGTCCGTGGAACCGCCTTTAACATCTTGGCCTCATCTTTGCGAATGATTGCGCGACCGTTCAATTCGTTGACACCGCTCTGGTCAGACGGATCGTAGTCTTGAATGGCAATCATAATCGAGTTTTCATAAACCTTTTCGACTTCTCCGGAAAAGTCATGATCCATGGGGCCAAACTTCTTGCCTTTGACAACATCGCCAATCTTGTAAAGCATGCAATTCACCTCGTCAATTTTCCCGATTGATAGCAATACATGATAGTTTACTCTTTTTGCGGCAAAATTCAAGCATCACGTATCAAACCCGGTTTTATCAGGTAAAAAATGATAAAATTTAAACAGCTAAAACTTTAAAAGAGAGGCCTTTCAAATGATCAAAACCCTAACTTTAATCGATGCCATCTGTGCAATTGCTCTTTTTGTCACTGCTTTTATGGGACTGCATGCCAAAATGGAAAAGCGCGTCAGTGACTGGTTCGTTCTCACGCGCTTGGCATTGATTGTCGCGGCCATTACGGCTCTGGCAACGACGCTAATGTTTTTCCGTCTGCATCCGCTGCTGTTTATCGGCCGTATCATTTGGTTGCTAGTCGCGCTGCTGGCAATTGAGGCCGCCTTTCGACAAAAACGCGAAACCTTTGGCAGTCCCTGGCTGTTTGGGGCTACCTACCTGATCTTAATCATCAACGTCATTATCAATATTTGGTAATCAAAGCCAATTAATCAGGTTTTATCCGTCCAACGCCGCAAGAATGACCTAACGATGCGATCGATCTTAGTCAGTGCCGATACTGTTGATCAGCCGCGCTGCCAATATCCAGCCGTAATCGTATCGATCATTTTTACCAGCTGACGCGTTTCTTCAATGTCATGAACACGCAAGACCCGACCACCATGCAGATACATGTAGGTTTCCGCAATCAAGGTAATGGGCAGCCGCTCATCTTTTGGCAGATCAAACAGCTTCTTGCCAAAACCCTTGCGTGAGATGGCAACCATGATCGGCCGGTTAAGGTAGCGAAATTCATCAATATTGCGCATCATTGCATAGTCCTGCTCACCATCGGCAACCTTAGAATAGCCGATTCCCTCATCAATAATTACCCGATCCAGGTTAATGCCGGCTTCTGAGATCTTAGCCAGGTTATGCTCAAAGAAGTGCTTCATTTCAACGGTCAGATTGCCATACTCACGGTCCCGGCTGCTGTGCATCGTTACCAAGCCAGCGCGACTGTTCTTTAACAGCAGCAGTTTGCGTTGATCATCGAAGGCTCGTACGTCATTGATAATGTCAACACCCATTGCCAAAACTTTTTCCATCACCGGCAGCTTATAGGTATCAACGGCAATGGCTACATTGGGGAATTCTTCCTGCAGCATTTTGATTCCAGGAACGATCCGCGCCAATTCCTCTTCTGGCGAGACTTCTTTAAATCCCCCCGGCTTGGTGGTTTGACCGTTAACCTCGATCACATCGGCACCTGCCGCAACCATTTGGCGAATATGTTCACGCATGGCTTCTGGAGTATTGTAGCGTCCGCCATCATAAAACGAGTCGGGCGTAATGTTCATAATGCCATAAATGATTGGCTTGGCCGAAACGTTAAAGTCAAACCGGCCCGCCCGCCAATATACGGTATGATTAGCCGCAATCTTAGCCAGCGAGCGACACAGTTCCTTATCAGTCGGCCATTTACTGGTTGCACGGTGAGCCATTAAATGAAAGGCCGTCAGTGGCAGCATGAACTCAACCTTGCCTTTTAAATGCGCAATGGCAGCATCAAAATGATTCAAAAAATGGGCAACTTGATTGGTCAGTTCATCATCTTCACATTCCCAGGTTAAAAAAAGCATCTGCTGATTATGAGCCAGCTTGTCATAAATTGCTGAGGCCAGCGGAGACAGGCTAGCAATATTTGTATTTTCAACAATTTTCATTTCGATGTTTCCTCCATTAGGTCTAAAAGATTCTTAACGGCACGGCTGCGATGACAATAGGCAACCCAACTGGCAAAATCCATCTCGGCCAGCGTATGATCGAGACCATTTGGAATCAGAATGCGGTCGAATCCTGAACCCTCATTACCATGCTGAGCCGTGGCAATCGTTCCGCTCAATTCTCCATGAGCAATTTGAACGACTTGACCGTTTCTTGCCAGCGCAATTACGGTTTTCATGACAAAATGTCGGTCATGACCATTAACCAATTGAATAATACCATCATTCATATCGCTTTTGGTGGCAAAATGCGGGGTTAGCTGACGCGCAGTCTCAATTCCAAACTTTTGCGGAAAAGCTTTCAATTCAAGTCCAGAATCATCGGCAATCACGTTTTGATCAGGCAGCAGCCGGCTGATGAACTGGGCTTTTTTTGTGGCGTTTTCTTCGTAGCTGCGCTTGCCTTCTGCTGGAAATTCTTGCCGCGTCGTCAATTGATCATAGGCAATTCCACGAGCGCCGTAAAATTCCAGAATTTGACCGATTTCGCGCTGCTTGGCTGGATTATGAGTTGCAATTACAAAACTCTGTGTCGTCATCTTAAATTCTCGCCTCAATTTCTTTGATCAGATAAAACGATCCCGTTACCAGCACCATACCGCTCGGACCTGCCAATGCAACGGCTTTTTGATAGGCAGTCCAGGCATCATCAATCACCATGGCATCGGGCAGATACTGATGCAGCTCCTCAGCTGGCAGAGCGCGCTTTTGCTGATCGGGAGTTGCCAAAATAATCTGGGCATCCAGCTGCGCGTATTGACAAGCCATCTGAGCAACGTTTTTGTCCTTTAAAAATCCCAGTACCAAGACTAGTTTTTTGGGGTACCCCAATTGATTGAGCGTTTGAATCAACCGTGATGCCGCGTCAGGATTATGTGCGCCATCCAAAAAACATTGCGGGTGCGTGCCGATCTGCTGCAGACGCCCGGGAATTGTAATCTGCGCCAACACTTTCTTGATCTGTTCTTCTGTGATTTCTGTACCAGTCTGCTTCAGCCAATCGACAGCCGTCAATGCAGCTTTAAGATTATCCAACTGAAAAGCACCTAAAAGCCTAAAGCTGCATGTTGAGTCAATGGCTGCCGTCCTGATCTGCAGCTGTGTTTTCGACCAGCTTTGATCCAACACCTTGACTGCGACCTGATTTTCACTGTCCAAAAAGTTCACCTGGCATGCCTGCGCCTTTTTTAAAATCTCTTGAAAAGCAGCCGGTTCTTGGTGTGGCGCCAAAATAACCGCTTGACTGCCTGGTTTGATGATGCCGGCTTTGGCCTGCGCGATATTTTTGATGGTAGGTCCTAAAATTCGCGTGTGATCAAGGGCAATGTGCGTAATGATCGCTAGTTCGGGAGCCTCAATCGCATTGGTGGCATCATTTTGACCGCCCAAGCCGCACTCGATGACGGCCCAGTCAACTTTCTGGTCGGCAAAATACTGCAGCATAATCAGCGTCCACCATTCAAAAACGGTTAGATCAGCCGTTGATAGATCATCAGGCAGCTGCCGTTTGATCTTCTCATAAGTGGCAACAAAAGCCGTGCGTGCAATCATTTGACCATTGACTTGAATCTGTTCACGCTGATCAACCATTGCTGGACTGCTAAAATGACCGACTTTTAAATTCGCAGCCCGCAAAAAATTAACGATAAGACTGCCAGTCGAGCCCTTGCCATTGGTTCCAGCAATATGAATGATTCGGTACTGACGCTCAGGATGATTCAGCTTTGCCAATACCCGCTTGAGGATGCCCACCCGATCATTGTCGCCACCTCGCATCTGTGGATTTAGACTGGCAATGATTCGTTCATAGCTCATTTGACCAGGTCCTTAGTCTGCATTAAAAACTCTTTGCGCAGTGCCAGGTCATCTTTAAACTCACCGGTAAATTTAGAAGTATAGGTAAACTGACCGGTCTTATTGATCCCCCGCATCTCCATGCACATATGCCGAGCTGCGACCTTGATTGCAATTCCTTTAGGGTTTAAGATCCGCTGCAGCTCATTAGCCAGCTCAGTGGTCAGCCGCTCCTGCATTCCAGGCTTTTTAGCGACAAAATCGACCAGCCGCGGAATCTTGCTTAAGCCGATAACTTTGCCGTCGCGTGGCACGTAAGCCACACTGACATTGCCAAAGAACGGCAGCAGGTGATGCTCACACATTGAGTAAAACGGAATCTGCTGGATCAGGACCATTTCTGGCTGATCATCAACATGAAAAGTCTTATAATTGCTGAAGTCTTCTGGCTGGTGGTTCAAAGAGGCAAAAATTTCAGCATACATCTTGGCAACCCGCTGTGGCGTCTCTTTAAGGCCCTCACGCTGCGGATCCTCGCCAAATGCCTCTAAAAGCTCACTGACCGCGTGCTTGATTTTTTCTTGATCCATAATTTCCCCTATTCTACTGGACGAATCCAGTTATGATCCGTGGTGTTTTGCAGCAGCCGCTTGATCCAAGCTTGGTGTGCCGGATCATCATCCATCACGTCTAATAACGGCTGCAGGACGAACCGACGATTGCCCATTTCAGGATGCGGAATCTTTAAATTCGCCGTCTGCCATTCTTCATCTTCATAAAGAACGATATCCAGATCGATCGTCCGTGGTCCCCAGTGAATCAGCCGCCGTCGATGCAGTGACTTTTCAATGATCTGCAGCCAATGAAGCAGCTCAAGCGGTGTTAGATTGGTATCCAGCGCAACAGCGATATTTAAAAAATTATCCTGCTTGACGCCGCCAACTGGTTCGGTTTCATAGATTGGCGAGACCTTCAAATTTTGATTGGCTGGGTTGCGCATCAATAGATTCAAAGCGCGCGTAAGGTTATCAAATCGATCACCCAGGTTGGTGCCAATGCTTAAGTACGCTCGTTTAGTCATTATTAGCCCCCGTCACTTCAATCTCCACATTGTCAAAAACACCATCAATCGGCACACTGTATTTGCGAATTCTTAAAGTAACCTGCTGCAAGCTTGGGTAGTCTGCTAAAATCTTTTTTAAAAGCTGATTGGCCACGCTTTCGATCAAGTTAAAAGAATGCGTCGTAACAAAATCCTGAATAGTATCATAGACATCCGCGTAGCTGACGGTTTCGTTCAAATCATCATGCTGAACCCGTTCTTCAATTGGATACTGCATATCGACGTCAATCTCCAGCTTTTGTCCAAGTTTCTTTTCTTCGGCAAATACGCCATTATAGGTATGAAACTTCATATTATTGATCCTGATGCGCCCGATGATAATCCTCTCCTTACCTGGTTTCAAAATTCAATACAACCACTATACCGCACCCGTGCCCGATGCAAAATCTTTATGCTAAAATAAATATTGATAAATTTTAAGGAAGTGAAGCCATGTTCTTAATGACCGAAAATCTGCCATCGCCGCATAAATCGCTTGGCATCGTTAACGCAACCAGTCATCTGATGCTGCCTAGCGAGGCCATCGATGAATTTGAGGCCTTTGATCAGCTTTTTCCTGCCGTTGAGGAAAAATTAAAGCAAAAGGCAAGTGAAAAAGGTGCTGATGGAATCGTTGGTGTCCGTTTTACCACCGATGTCGCCAACGTCCAAGTCGCACCTAAATTTCTGGTCTTAACCGGTTATGGAACGATGGTACAGCTGTTGAATCAAAAAAATTGATTTTTTTTGGTAAATTCGCTTGCAATATTTTAATATTAACGGTATAGTTAATATCGTTGTCTTAGGCAACAATTAATCGATTAAATTTGAGATGCCCCAGTGGCGGAACTGGCAGACGCGCAACGTTCAGGTCGTTGTATGGGTGACCATGTACAGGTTCGAATCCTGTCTGGGGCATTGGCTTTTTAGCCTTAACTTAA